>TARA_R110002051_G_scaffold311674_11_pt1 | contig 36687 bp, 28 predicted proteins | sample TARA_R110002051 | Tara Oceans TARA_R110002051 (sample SAMEA4397023) | marine metagenome | biome: Polar Biome; feature: [MES] marine water layer (ENVO:01000295) within the mesopelagic zone...; material: water (ENVO:00002006), including particulate matter (ENVO:01000060) such... | reverse complement strand
AGACACCGAGCCTGCGGGCAAAGACCCGGCGCAGCGTCATGGTCGTGCCAAATCCGGAATTGGCGGCGATGGCTTGTATGGATTGGTCGGTTTCCTCCAACAGACTGCGCGCCATATTGAGGCGAACATCCTCGATGTAATGCGAAATCGTCGTGTGGGTGATCTCGGTGAACCGCCGGCTCAGCGACCGCTTGCTCATGACCGCGTGCGCCGAAAGCGCGTCGAGCGACAGATCCGCGCCCGGATTTTCCCAGATATGCAACTGGACCCTGCGGATGCGCGGATCTTCCGTTGCCCCTGCTATCATTTGCGAACTAAACTGGGATTGCCCGCCTTCCCGTCGCAAAACCATCACCATGAAGCGCGCGATATCCAGTACCAATTGACGGCCATGATCCTTCTCGATCAGCGCAAGCGCCAGGTCTATACCCGCCATCATCCCGGCCGAGGTCCAGAATTTTCCCGAATTTACGAAGATCGCGTCACTGTCAACCGGCGAGGAGACTTCCGAGTCCGCCTCAAGCCGCATTGCTTCCAGCCAGTGCGTTGCAATGCGATGTCCGTTTGCAACACCAGACGCCAGGAGCACTGTCGAGCCCGTGCAGACAGATCCCATCACCGCGCAACGTGGCTCCAACCTCCTTATCCACGACAGCAGCGTCTCATCCTGCGCGGCGGCGAAACACCCTGGTCCGCCCGCGACCAGAAACACATGCATTCTGGTCGGCAGATCGGCGCAGCTGCAAGTCGGTGCCAATTTCAAAAAGCCGCCAGCAACCGGGACGGCAGCGCCGTCAACAGATACAGTGATCGGATCGTACAGTCTTCGGCCGGTGAGAAAATTCGCAAGCCCGAACGGCTCGAGCGGACCGCAGACATCAGACGATGCCACTTGCGGATAAATCAGCATGACGACCCGGCGCGGCATGCTAACGACATGCTCAATATCCATTAGGCGATTCCCTCAGAAAGATTCGGCATAGCATCCGGGCAACCGGTGTCATGTTCAAGGTCGTGCTAATTTTAGCAAGCACGGAAGGAACATATGACGCCAAATTTCGAACGCCTGTTGCCAAATGCGCCTCCGCCGCTTCGGTCCAATCCCCCATTGTGGCATTGTGTCTGAGATCAAGGCCACACTTGACCATTCGTTAACCAACTAGGGGAACATGACATGTTTGGGTTTTTATTGAGGATAATGCCGGCTGCAAGCGGGATCGAGCGCGACGATAGCGAGAAGCTGTCGCGCCGGAGATTTCTGGCTGGCGCGGGCGCCGTGATCGGTACTGCTATTGTCTCATCCCATCTCGGCGTGAGCGAAGCCCGGGCTGCGCCGTCCAAACCCGACTTGGCACCTGAGCATGACGAGGATCCGGTCGAATTGGCCCAGGCGCGGCGTGATGATCGCGGGGACCGCCGTCGTGATGACCGCGGCCGCCGCCGGCGTGACGATCGCGGCCGTCGGCGTGATGACCGCGGCCGTCGGCGTGATGACCGCCGGTTCAGCCGCCGGGATCTTGAACGGCAGTGCAGGCGGTCCAACAAATTCCGCCGTAACAACAGGAGGCTGTGCAACCGTGTTACAGGACGGAACTTCGGACGTCGTGGAGCCTGCCTCCAGATCGGGCCGCTAACCGTCTGCGAATAGGCGCAAAACCCAGCCATGACAGCGCCGCGCATTCAATCGGATGCGCGGCGCGGTCATGTTTTGCCCTGCAATTTGGTGATGGTTTTCCTCGGATCCGGACATCGGGCGGGAGACGGCGCAGACGATCCCATCGCCGCTGACGGCCTGGCGCTGGGGAAGGCACAACTACACCCTCAAAATTCCAGACAGATCCCGGTCGCCGGATGGGCCGGCGAAGGTCCGTCACGGTTCGCCGGGTGTAAATTGAGCTGATGCAGATGGCGTTCACATGGATTGTTTGGAACGATAGCGTACATGCATTCGTTTAAAGTGTTACAGCCAGTTTTGCGCGTCCAACCGGATGCGCGGCGCTGCAGGACACGCCTGCCAGTTTCCGGCACGGGATCAGAACATGCAGCACGAACCGTTTTTCGGTCTCAATTCCTATCATGTCGCGCTGGCTGTCATCGGCGTGAGCGTGATTGCCGCGCGCTGGCTGCCGCGCCTCATCTCCAGACGCGAACCGGCATCCGCGCCGCTGATGATCCTGTTCGGCGCAGGCGCCGCATTGCTGATACCGGGACTTCCGACACTGCCCGACCCGCGCCAGACACCGCTGCCCTGGGAGCTGGTGAGCGAATTGACCGTGATCGTGGCACTATTCGGCGCCGGGATGCGTATCGACAATCTGCGCCCGTGGAAACGCTGGATTCCCACTTTCCGGATGCTCGCAGTGGCGATGCCGCTGACCATTCTGGCGGTCGCGCTGCTGGGGGTTGGTCTGGCGGGGCTGACGGCGGCCGGGGCGATCCTGCTGGGAGCGGTGCTGGCGCCAACAGATCCGGTGCTTGCATCGGATGTGCAGGTCGGGCCGCCGCATGAAGGCGCCGAACACCCGGTGCGTTTCACCTTGACCACGGAAGCCGGTCTGAATGACGGACTGGCGTTTCCCTTCGTCTATCTGGGCTTGATCGTGGCGGCCGAAGGGCTGACACCGGGCGGATGGGCGTTCGACTGGTTCCTGCGCGATATCGTCTATCGCATCGCGCTCGGCATCGGCATGGGATGGGCCGGCGGCAGGATTCTTGGATACATCCTGTTCAAGGTGCCCAAGGGCTCCGTTCTCGCCGAAACCGGATCCGGGGTGATCGCGCTGGCTGGCGTGCTGTTGTGTTACGGCTCTACCGAACTGATCGAGGGCTACGGATTCATAGCCGTCGCGGTTCTGGGTTTGACGCTGCGGCGGATCAGCGAAGAACACAAATTCCACCGTCGACTGCACGATTTCTCGGAGTCCATCGAGCACGCGCTGACCGCGCTGCTTCTCATCGCCCTGGGCAGCGTCATGCCGGTCCTGTTTGAAGACCTGACATGGACGCACTTCGCGGTGGCCTCGCTGCTGATTCTGGTGATCCGTCCGCTGTCGGGCTGGATTGCGCTGTGGAAGACCGACCTTGACCACCGCGACAAGGCCGTGATTTCGGTTTATGGAGTGCGCGGTATCGGTTCGATCTACTATCTGTGCTATGCGGGCAGCCACATGGAGTTCACCAACGAGGAAGCGCTCTGGTCGCTCATCGCCCTTGTCATCCTGATGTCCACAGTCCTGCACGGTTTCAGCGTCGGCTGGGCCATGGACCGCCTGAAGGACAAATGATTGCCCGGTTGCCGGAGGCAATGCCTGCCGATAAGGATAGAGCTTGCGGAACCATTCCGGATTTCGCAAGTTGAGCCACAGGGCGTTGGCCCCGAAGAGCCGGAACTTTCGACCTTGCCCACCCGCGCCTGAGCCCACACAGGCCTGTTCCGCCCCTGAAGTTACACGGATTAGAAGAAGAGATTATGAGCGGACTGCTTGCACTCCTGGATGACGTTGCCGCGCTGACCAAACTCGCAGCAGCGCAAATCGATGATATTTCCGCCCAGGCCGCCAAAGTCGGCGTCAAGACAGCCGGCGTGCTGATTGACGATACCGCGGTGACGCCAAAATATGTGCATGGCCTGCCCGCGGCGCGCGAACTGCCCATCGTCTGGCAGATCGCACGCGGTTCCCTGTTCAACAAACTCGTCATCCTGTTGCCGATCGCGATGTTGCTGAACCTGTTCGCGCCATGGCTGCTCTCACCATTGCTGATGATCGGTGGCGTGTATCTTTGTTTTGAAGGGGCAGAGAAAATCTGGCATGTGTTTCACCCTGTGCCGATCCCCGTCGATGCCGAGAATCCGATCGATCATGCGCATCTTGAAAAGCAGCGCGTTGCCGGTGCTATCAAGACCGACTTCATCCTCTCGGCCGAGATCATGACAATCTCGCTTTCCTCGATCGAGGCGTCTTCGCTCTGGACCGAAGGGCTGATCCTGGCCGTGGTAGCGGTCGGCATCACGGCTCTTGTCTATGGCAGTGTCGCCATACTGGTAAAGGCGGATGACGCAGGACTGAAAATGGCGCAGGACGGCTATTTCGAGGCGACACGCAGCCTGGGCCGCTTCATCGTGCGCGGCATGCCGTCCTTCATGGAAGCCATCGCCAACATCGGCACCGCCGCCATGCTCTGGGTCGGAGGCGCGATCATCATTCACGGTCTTGAGGATTTCGGGTTGTCTTCGATCGGCCACTTCGTGGAGGATCTGGGAGCGCGGGTTCGCGAGTTGACCACTGTCGCCTCAGGCTTGCTCGGCTGGGCGACAGAAGCTTCGCTGAGCGGCCTGTTCGGACTGGCCATCGGGTTGGTTGCACTGATGCTCATGAGTGTGGGGACACGCGTCACCGCCAGCTTCCGGACAGGTTGACGACCCACAAACCAGCAGCTTCGAGAAACCTGCCCGACAGCTGTCCGGCGCGTTACAAGACCGCTATTCCCCTGGTGAAAGTTCCTGCTGGCCGACGCCACGGCTGTTATCACCGGCCTCGCGCAATTCGGCATCGAGCCGGCGCTCTTCCTCGGCGGACGGCGTGGCGAAACGCGCCAGCAGCAGATAGACGACCGGAGTGAGGAAAAGGGTGGCGATCATCGCCAGGCCAAGGCCTCCGACGATCACCCAGCCAAGAGCGACGCGGGCTTCCGCACCGGCGCCGAAGGCCAGCAGCAGCGGCACCGAGCCCAGAACGGTCGAGATCATCGTCATCATCACCGGACGCAGGCGGATGTTGGAGGCCTCCTCGATCGCCTGTCTTATGTCCATGCCCTTGTTGCGCAACTGGTTGGCGAACTCGACAATCAGGATGCCGTTCTTGGCCATGACGCCAACCAGCAGCACAAGCCCGATCTGGCTGTAGACATTGAGCGATCCGCCGGTGAAGGCCATGGCAAAGATGGCGCAGGCAAGCCCGAGCGGCACGGTCGAGATGATGATGAAGGCGCTGACGAAGCTTTCAAACTGGGCAGCAAGCACCAGCAGCACGACAATGATGGCGATACCGAAGGTAATGAGCATATCGCTCGACGACTGGTCCAGCGTCGCGGCTTCGGCAAGCGGGATGATGCGCACACCGCCCGGCATCAGCGGCTCGGCCAGGTCGACGGCATTGGACCAGGCTTCACCCAGCGCAAAACCGGGCGTCAGGCCGGCGGTGATCGAGACCGAGCGCATCTGGCTTTCGCGCCTGAGATCGGGGGCGACGGCTTTCTCGCTCAGCGAGGCGATGGTTGACATCGGCACGATGCGGCCATCGCCGGCCTTGAGGTAGATCGATTCCAGATCGGTCGGATCATTGATCGGGTTGGTGGTCGACATCAGCGTGACCGGATAGGAACGGTCCTCGATGAACACCTGCGCCACTTCGCTGCCGTCGAGAAGCGCCTGCAGGGCCTGGGCGAGACCATCGATATCGACGCCCAGATCGGAGGCGCGGGCACGGTCGATCTGCACCGAAATCTGCGGCTGGGTGGTCTCATAGGAGAGCTGGATCTGACTGTAGCGCGGGTCCTGCTCGAGCTTGTCGACCATTTGCTGGGCGACGCCGGCCAGTTCATCGTAATTGTTGCCGACAAAGGCCATTTGCAGACCGTTGCCGGCGCCGCGGATGCCCAGGCTGTTGGGCTGGATGGCGAATGCCCGCAAGCCCGGCACGGTGGCAACGGCGCGGTTGAGATCGGCGACGATCTCGGACTGAGGCCGCGCCCGCTCGCTCCAAGGCGCGAGACTGAGCACCATGAAGCCGGAATTGGCGGAGCCGCCATTGCCGGCAATGGCGAAGATGTTCTGCACCTCGCCGCTGTCGCGAAGCGGGGCAACCAGACGCTCGATTTCGGTCATGCGGGCGCGGGTGTAATCGAGACTGACGCCTTGCGGCGCGGAGATCCGCATCAAGGCCAAAGCCCTGTCCTCGGGCGGCGTCAGTTCCTGCGGGATGGTGGGCAGCAGCGCCAGCGCCGCGCCGGCTGTCAACACGGCAATGACAACGACGATCAAAGGCGCATCGAGCGCCCGGTGCAGGATCGAGGCATAGGCTTTCGACATCCGCGCGCCCAGCCTGACAAAGACGCTCTGCCTGCCGCCCGCCCTGGACATGTCGCGCCGCTTGATCAGCCGGGATGCCAGCATCGGACACAATGTCAGGGCGACAACGCTGGAAATCATCACGGTGAATGCCAGCACGAAACCGAATTCGGTGAACAATCCGCCAGCCTGCCCCGGCAAAAACGAGATCGGGATGAACACCGCGGCGAGCGTCGCGGTGGTGGTGATGACGGCGAAAAACACTTCGCGTGTGCCGATCACGGCGGCGGCGCGCACGCCCATGCCCTCGTTGCGTCTGCGCACGATGTTTTCGAGCACGACAATGGCGTCATCAACGACCATGCCGGTGGCGAGCACCAGGGCAAGCAGCGTCAGAATATTGACCGAAAATCCGGCCAGCCAGATCGCAGCGAACGCCCCGATCAGCGACACCGGAAGGGTGACCGCAGGGATCAGCGTTGCCCGCCAGTCGCGCAGGAACAGGAAGATGATGGCAATGACGATCAGCACGGCAAGGATAAGCGTTGAACGGACTTCCTCGATTGCGCCGCTGATGAAGGTGGCGTCGTCGCTGGTCACCCGGATGTCGGTGCCTTCGGGCAGGATTGCCTGAATCCCCTCGATGGCGGCCCTGACCCCTTGCGAGATCTCCAGCGTGTTGGAGGCGGCCTGACGGATGATGCCGATACCGATGCCGGTGCGGCCATTGGCGCGCAGCACCGATTCGCCGATATTGGCGCCGAGCGTGATGCTGGCAACATCGCGGAACCTGACCCGGTCATTGATGTAGAGGTTCTCAAAACCTTCGGGCGTGGTGACATCGGCGGTGGCGCGGACCACGATATCGGATGTTCGCGCCGTCAGCGATCCAGCCGGCACATCCAGCGCCACATTGCGCAGCGCGTTGCGCAAATCGGCCAGCGTCAGGCCGAAGGCGGCGAGACGCGAGGGATCGACATCGACACGGAACACCTTCTCGCGGTCGCCATAGACATTGACGTCGGCGACGCCGGGAACGGCTGCCAGCCGGTCGACCACCAGGTCCTCGACCAGAATGGTCATGTCCTGGACATTGTAACGATCCGACGTCACCGCCAGACGCATGACCGGATCGGAATTGGCGTCGGCCTTGACGATGCGGGGATCGTCGGCGCCGTCCGGCATGTTGTTGGTCACCCGGCCGAGCGCATCGCGCACATCGGAGGCGGCGACATTGAGATCGGTGCTTTCGGTGAACTCGATGGTGACCCGGCTGCGGCCAAGGGTCGACGTCGATGACATTGACGCAACGCCCGAGACACGCGCCACCGCACCCTCGACGACCGCGGTCAACTCCCTGTCGACGGTTTCGGGTGCTGCGCCGGAAAAGGCGGTCGTCACCGTGATCACCGGACGGTCAACGTCGGGCAATTCGCGGATTTCAGCCCCGTAGAGACCGGCAAGACCGGCGACGACGATGAGCAGGCTGATCACCATGGCCAGCACCGGCCGGCGCACCATCAGCGCGGTGCCGCCGCCGGATTCCGTCGAGCCGTTTGCCTCGATCTGGTCTATTGGTGTCTCGTCGCGCTCGGTCATGCGCCGTCCCCGTTTCTGCTCTTGTCCGAGGTGGTTGTCCGGGCGGTCGGCTCCTGACCTGCCTCAGGGCTGTTTGCCTCAGGTTGCTGGTCGCCGCCGATCACCCGAAGGGTGGCTCCGGGCCGAACGCTCTGGACCCCTTCGGTGACCACCTGGTCGCCAACCGCCAGATCGGCCTTGACCAGAACCGTTTCGGCGTTGCGCTGAATGATGGCAACATTGACGCGACTGGCCTCGCTCTCTGAAACCCGCCAGACATAGGATCCGGTGGAATCCCACTGGATCGCGAGCGGATCAACAGCGGGCCATCGCTCGCCCTCAAACCCGACGCTGACTTCAAACGACATGCCTGCACGCAACGTGTCGTCGGCGTTGGCAATCCGGGCGCGCACACGCAAGGTGCGGCTTGCTTCATCGACACGGTTGTCGACCGCGGAAATTTTCCCCTCGAAGGTTTCCCCGGGACGCGAAATGGCGACCGCCGTGACCTGCTTGCCGACTTGCATGCCGGCGGTAAAACGTTCGGGGACGAAGAACTCGATCAGGATTTCACTGCGGTCGTCAATGCTGGCGATCTCGCTCTGGCTGGTGACGTAATCGCCGATATTGACAGCCATGATACCGAGCGAACCGCCAATCGGCGCGGTTACGGTGCGGCGTGATAAATCGAGTTCGGCTTCCCTGAGCGCGACCTGAGCCGCATCCAGCGCATTTTGCGCCTGATCCGCCTCGACGCTTGAGGCGGCCCGGCTTGCCACCAGGCTCTGCAGACGATCCACCTTGGCTTTCGCGTCATTGACCGTAAGCCGGGCTTTTTCGACGGCAAGTTCCTCTTCGGCTGCATCGAGCCGGATCAGCACGTCGCCGTGCTCGACCTTGCTGCCCGGACGAACCGGAATTTCAGCGATCTGACCCGACACCAGCGTTCTGACCGAAACCGAACGGACGGCTTGACCGGTGCCTATCGCGGTGAGCTTGTCATTGACCAGCCCCTCCCCGACAGGCGCAACAATCACAAGCGCCTCGCGAGGCCCACGGCCCCTGCCCCGCCCGGCAGCGCCCGGTCCGGCGGCCGTGTCGGTTTTGGCCTCACCTTCAGCGGGCGCGAACAGCGATATTCGCTCAAGCCCGTTTCGGGCAAGCACATCATGTGCGCCCGGGTAAAGCCAGGCCCAGCCCACGAATGCAACAGCGAGCAGTACCAGAGAAAACAGCAGTTGTTTCCAGAGTTTCAAAGCCATGTCTTTCTGCTATATGCGCGCGAACACCGCGACCAACTTCAACTGGAAGCGGGTATACCCGCCAATTCAGGGACAAATGTGGTATTTCAGGAGTGCAACATAACGCGCCGGATTCAGATTACACGTTACCATTTAGACAGATTCAGAATTTTCGGAAGCCGGTTTTTCCGCGACACGAAGCAAATCAGCACGGAACAGCAAGGCTGTGTCGCACGGCAATGGCGTTGCCGCCATCCGTTCGATCCGATTGCGGAATGCCGGGGACGCGGTGATTTTTGCCAAACCATGTTCGGGACCAGCGAGCGTTAACGGGCGTGTTCTTGCCGGGTCGGCGGGAAAGGACTAGATCAGCGCCATGGCGCGACCGCCACCGGGCTGGCGCGCGGATGGCCGTGGCCGGATGAGACAGGACCAGACGATGAACCTACACCCGACGATCATCCCGGCGATTGCCGATGACGGCTCGCTGTATCCGGTCGAAAAGCTCAAAGCCCATGTCGACGGGCTGTTTCATCTCGCCGTATCGATATTCGTGTTTGATGGCGCGTATCTGCTGATCCAGAAACGGGCGGCTTCAAAATATCATTGCGGCGGGCTTTGGGCCAACACCTGCTGTACGCATCCGCACTGGGATGAACCTGTCGACACCTGCGCCCGCCGTCGCCTGAAGGAAGAACTCGGCTTCACCATAGCGCTGGCGCGCCGCCGCGTGGTCGAGTACTCGGCCGATGTCGGCAACGGCATGCGCGAACACGAGAAGGTGACGATGTATATCGGCGCGGCGGATCGTTCGGCGCTCGAGATGGAGCCGGATCCGCGCGAGGTCGAAGACACCCGCTGGATCAGCCGTGACGAACTTCACGCCGAGATCGGCCGGCATCCGCAGCGGTTCACCCCCTGGTTCAGGATTTACGCCCAACGCTATCCCGATCTGGTCTTCTGACAGGCAGGGCTCCCGATGGGCGGCAGCAAGATCCGGTGCATGACGAGGACAGGCAGCGCCAAGCAATCAGTCGGCCGAATCCGGCCGGCGGATCCTGAGCGACAATTGCACCATCCCCAACGCACAGGCAGACAGCGTCACGCAGATCCAGAAGGCGTTGACGCCAAAAATGCCGAAGACGAAGCCGAAGCCCGAGACAATGAGGATCGAAAACCCCTGCATCATGACGCCAAACAGGCTTTGCGCCTCTGCAGAGATGTCTTCGCTTGTTCTCTTGGCGATAAAATAGAGACAGCCGAGATAGGAGAATGTGAAGGTCACGGCCTGGCCGAGTTGCATTATCACGATCACCCAGAGCGGCGGCGAAAGCGTCATGCCGAGCCAGCGCAGCATTGAGGCAAGTGCTGCGATCAGGATGAGAACGCGCGCCGGAAACCGGGTGTTGATCCGTTGCCAGGCAAACATGGTCGCGGCTTCGGCGGCGGCGCCAAGCGCGATCAGGCCACCGATCACCGGTTCGGAAAGGCCTTGCTGTTTCCAGACCAGTGAGGAAAACGCATTCATGACCATGTGATTGGCGAACAGGATGGCGCCGGCAATCACCGGCAGCAGCACCCATGGCTCAAACGCGGCAATGACTTCGCGCGACAACAGCCGACCATCGGACGCCGCGCGCGGCCGGTCGCTGTCACGCAAACGCGGCAAGCCGGTCGCCACCAGGAAGCGCGCGCCGCAGGCAACCGCGATCAGCCAGACGAATGACGACGCACCAAACCAGAGCACCAGATAGCCGGTCAGAAAGCACATGGCGAGAAAGCCGATGGTGCCCCAGGCGCGGGTCGAGCCGAAGGGAAATCCCAATCGCATCGAAAGCCGCATGGTGGCGGCATCGGCGACCGGACTGACCAGACCGGCCGGCAGGTTGGTCATCGACCAGACCAGCAGGATCATCCAGAATCCCTCGGCAAAACCGAGCAGCAGCGAAAATGCCGCACTGACGCCGGTTCCCAGCATGATCGCCTGCTTCCAGTCCGGCGCGCGATCCGCCAGCCGGCCGACAAGCACGCTGAACAAGAGAATTCCCGCCATCGGCATGGTGTTGATCAATCCGATGCCGGCATCGCTGATGCCGCGCTCATTGAGCCAGATCGGCAGATAGGTGACGGTGACCGCGGCGGGCCAATAGGTCACGAAATAATAGCGCGTTGCCGCAAATTCCGGCTTTGCCATGGGAGAAGCTGCCTTAAGACTGGATCCGGCCGGAGGAGACCGCCCCTGGCTATGATTGAGCCTTAATCCATCCTTCCAGCTTGCACCATGGCCAAATCTACTGGCTTCACAGCGGCGTGCCAGAATGGATCTTCTGGCTGTCGGCGGGAGCTTCTGCGCGCTCATTGAGCCCGTAATCGCGCACCACATGGGCGACGCGAAGCCGGTAGCGGGTGAACACGCCGGCCCTGCCCCGCGTCTGGGCATTGCGATGGGCGGCAAGCCTGCGCCAGCATTTAACGGCCGCCTCGTCGCGGAAGAATGACAACGACACCAGCTTGCCCGGGGTTGTGAGGCTTTCAAACCGCTCGACCGAGATGAACCCGTCCACCTCGTCAAGCATGGCGCGCATCAAGGCCGCGATTTCCAGATACTCGCTGTGGCGGCCATCGGCGGGTTCGACCTCGAAGATGACGGCGATCATGGCCGCACCAGCGGCGCGTGCGGACCGGAGGCAAGCTTGAGGAAAGTGCGGTCCTCGCGCAGCAGGAACTTTTCGCGCTGGGCGAATTCATAATTCTCACGACCCAGGCGATCCTCGGAGAGACGCTGGCGGTAGGCCTCGTAGGCGGCGAGATTTTCGACGGTATAGACGCCATAGGCAAGCGTCGACGAGCCTTCATGCGGGCTGAAATAACCGATCAGGTCGGCTCCGCAGCGCGGGATCGCCTGGCCCCAGTTGCGGGCATAGTGCTCGAACTGGGCTTTCCTGGTCGGATCAATGTGATAGCGGATGAAACAGGTGATCATGGGTGCCTCCTTGCTCTGGACCGGACCGTTGTTTCATATTGACGCCGTCACATGCTTCGATTAGCGTCGAAGTATGAAAGAAGGTCCAGACATTGCGCAACTGGGCGCGCTGATCGGCGATCCGGCGCGCGCCAACATGCTGACCGCCCTGATGGCCGGCGGTGCGTTGACGGCGAGCGAGCTTGCAGCGGAGGCCGGCGTCACCGTGCAGACCGCGAGCTCGCATCTCAAGAAGCTCGAAACCGCCTCCCTGCTGGTTCAGCGCAAGCAAGGCCGGCACCGCTATTTCACTCTGGCCGATGATGATGTCGGCGCGCTTCTGGAAACCATGATGGGTCTGGCTTCGCGGCGCGGGCTGACGCGCCTGCGCACCGGACCGAAAGATCCGGCGCTCAGAAAGGCGCGGGTCTGTTACAATCATCTGGCCGGAGAGCTCGGCGTCGCGCTCTATGACGGGCTTCTTGCTACGGGATTTCTGGCCGAGAAAGACGGCGAACCAGCCTTGACGCATGCCGGCCGTGACCGGATGACGGAGTTCGGCATCGATATTGCCGCGCTCGAGAGCCAGCGGCGGCCGCTGTGCCGGTCCTGCCTCGACTGGAGCGCGCGGCGGACGCATCTGGCCGGCTCGCTGGGACAAGGCTTGCTGACCCGGTTTGAGGAGCTGGGCTGGGCGGCGCGCGAACCGGGCTCCCGGGTCGTCAGGTTCACGTTGCCGGGTGAGCAAAAGCTGTTGCGAGAATTCGGAACAGCGACCGGCTGACCTGCACCGGGCCAGGCGCTGCAGGTCTAGCCTTGATGGTCGCGGATCACTTTCAGGAAGGCGTCGCCGTAGCGTTCGAGTTTTGACTGACCGACACCGGAGATGCCGAGCAGCGCGTCCTTGTCCCCGGGGCGTTCGGTGGCGAACGCCACCAGGGTCGTGTCGGGAAAGACCACATAGGGCGGAACCGACAATTCCCTGGCAATCGCCGTTCGCGCCGCGCGCAAGGCTTCAAAAAGTTCGCCATCGGCCTGCTCCAGCGCGGATTTGGCGGTTGCCGCCCCAGATGACTGGCGCCTTGAGCCTTTCGCACTTGCAGGGCGGTCCTTGCGAAAGCGGACTTCGCGTTCGCGTTTGAACACGGCGCGGGCCTCCTCCGGCGCAAGTTTCAGCGCACCAAAGGCCTCGTGATCGACGCTGACAAGCCCTGCGGCCAGAAGCTGGCGGTAGACCGACTGCCAGGTCTTGGCCGGGATATCCCTGCCCGCGCCGAAGATCGGCATGTCGACATGCCCGAAGCGGCTGGTCTTCTCGTTTTCATTGCCCATCAGCACATCGATAAGGTGCCCGGAGCCGAAGCGTTCGCCGGTGCGGTAGACCGCGGCAAGCGCCTTGATGGCCGCATCGGTTCCATCCCAGGTTTCAACCGGCTTGAGGCAGGTGTCGCAATTGCCGCATTGGCCGGGATGGGCCTCGCCGAAATGAGCCAGGATCGCCTGCCGGCGGCAGCCCGGGCTTTCGCAGATGCCCAGCAGCGCGTTGAGCTTGGCGCGCTCGACCCGCTTGACATCGGCTGCCGACGCGCCGCCGTCGATCATGCGGCCGCGCTGGATCACATCGGCCATGCCGTAGGTCATCCAGGCATCGGACGGCAGCCCGTCGCGCCCGGCCCGTCCGGTCTCCTGGTAATAGGCCTCGACCGACCCCGGCAGGTCGAGATGAGCGACATAGCGTACATTCGGCTTGTCGATACCCATGCCGAAGGCGACGGTGGCGACCAGGCACAAATCCTCTTCTTTCAGGAAAGCATCCTGGTTGGCTTCGCGGACACTGCGGTCCATGCCGGCATGATAGGCCTTCGCCCGGATGCCCTGCTTGTTGAGCCACTCGGCGGTATCCTCGACCTTGGCGCGCGACAGGCAATAGACGATGCCGCTCGATCCCTTGTGACGCGCCAGAAACCGCAACAACTGCTGGCGCGGCTGGTCACGCTCGACGATTTCGTAGGCGATGTTGGGACGGTCGAACGAGGTGGTGAACACCCCGGCCGTGCGCAGACCCAGCTTGTCGATGATGTCCTCGCGGGTGTGCGGATCGGCGGTCGCTGTCAACGCCATGCGCGGCACGCCGGGCCAGGCCTCGCCGAGATGGCCGAGCGCGCGGTATTCAGGCCTGAAATCATGGCCCCACTGCGACACGCAATGCGCCTCGTCGATGGCAAACAGGGCAATTCTGGCGTTGCCGATCATGTCCCTGAAACCGGGCGTGACGATCCGCTCCGGCGTGACATAGAGCAGGTCGAGTTCGCCACTGGCAATCGCGCCGCGCACTTCCATGAATTCCTCACGGGTGAGCGAGGAATTGAGCGCGGCAGCACGAACGCCCAGTTGCCTGAGCGCTTCCACCTGGTCGCGCATCAGCGCAATCAGCGGCGAAACGACAATGCCGACGCCATCGCGACAGAGCGCCGGGATCTGGAAGCACAGCGACTTGCCGGCTCCGGTGGGAAACAGCACCACCGCATCGCCACCCGAAACGACCTGCTCGACCACCTCCGCCTGCCTGCCGCGAAACGCCGGGTAGCCATAGACCCGGTTGAGCACATCGAGCGGATCTTTCAGGCCGGACTGGTCAAACGCGGCATCGATGTGGCTTTCGGTCTGGTGCATGGAATCGCTTTCGTGGGAAGACCCGCACTATGGCACAGGAAGCGACGCGGCGGCGAGGGTCTGACAGACAACCAAGCCCGGTCAGATTTCGATCGCGAGAAACCCGATTTTTTTGGAAAGACTGGTCGGAGTGAGAGGATTCGAACCTCCGACCCCGTCGTCCCGAACGACGTGCGCTACCAGGCTGCGCTACACTCCGTGACCAGCGGCTGGCTTATAGACCGGCACAATCTCCGCCACAAGCCCCCGCGCTGCAAAATCGGGCTTTGAAAACCGTGGAATGGCTCATTCTTTTTCACAGCGAAACCAAGCGCCGGCAAATGGATCAGCTTTCATCGCCGGACTGTGGGGCCTTGTCGGCGGTTTCGGTCCCGGGCAGTGGCGCTTGAACCTGGCCAGAGAGAAAGAATCCCCAGCCGACATAGGCGGTGAGCGCGAGGAAGAAGATGGTCCAGCCGAGCGAGCCGCCGAAATATTCCACGACGGTCCAGATCGCCACCACGCAGAAGACCACGATCCGGCGAATGAGCGGACGGAAGAAAGGATGGTGAAAATCGATCAAGGCCCATCTCATGGGGTCACCTCTTGTGGGGATGCAACTGTTCCGCCCACCAGACCCCACCGGTCCGGGCTGGTCAAGCCAATGCTCTGGTATTTGACAGGAACCTGGTTCACTGATGTGCCGGGACCAGGGAGATATCCATGACTGCAATCACCAAGACTGCGATGACCAATCTCGACGGGCTGGAAGTGGGTTATGATGTCCCCGCCCTGCCCGGCATGGATGAACGGGAGATTCAGACACCGTGCCTGATTCTCGATCTTGATGCGCTCGAGCGCAACATCATCAAGATGGGCGCCGAAGCCAAGGCAATGGGCGTCCGCCTCCGGGTGCACGGCAAGATGCACAAATCGGTGGATCTGGCCAAGCTGCAGGAAAGACTGGGCGGGGCATCCGGCATCTGTTGCCAGAAGGTGTCGGAGGCGGAAGCATTCGCCCGCGGCGGCATCAGCGATATCCTGATCTCGAACCAGGTCCGTGATCCGGTCAAGATCGACCGGCTGGCGCGCCTGCCCGGGCTCGGCGCGCGGATGAGTTGCTGCGTCGATGATGAAGACAATATCACCGAGCTGTCAGAGGCCGCCATCCGGCACGGCGCCACCATCGATTGCCTGGTCGAACTGGATTGCGGCGCTGGGCGCTGCGGCGTGACGACCGCGCGCGAATCCGTGGCGCTGGCCAAGGCCATTCTGGCCACGCCGGGCCTCCAATTTGGGGGTATCCAGGCCTATCAGGGCGCGATGCAGCACCTGGTTCTTCATGATGACCGAAAGGCAAAATTCGCTTTCACGGAGGCGATGGTCAGGGAGGTCGTGGACGCGCTCACTGCAGAAGGCATAGCCTGCCCGGTCATCACCGGCGGCGGCACCGGCAGCTACCGGTTCGAAGGCGCATCCGGTATCTACACCGAGCTGCAATGCGGCTCCTACGCTTTCATGGACGCAGAGTACGGGCGGGTGCTGGATCAGGACGGTCGACGTCTCGACCAGACCGGGTTCGAGAACGCGCTGTTCATCCTGACCTCGGTGATGAGCCATGTCAAAGCCGGCAGGGCGATCTGTGACGCGGGCCTGAAAGTGCAGTCGCTGGACAGTGGTCTGCCGGTGGTGTTCGGCCGGGATGGCATCGCCTACACCGAATGCTCGGACGAACACGGAACGCTGACCGATCCGAACGGGGTGCTCAAGATCAATGACAAGCTCAGGCTGGTGCCGGGCCATTGCGACCCAACCTGCAATCTGCACGACTGGTATGTCGGGGTGCGCAATGGCAAGGTCGAGTGCCTCTGGCCGGTTTCGGCGCGCGGCAAGGCCTATTGAGGCCATTGCCTGAAACCGGTTCCGGCGAGTGCAAGCATGGCGCAAGTTTGGTCTGACAGGGTCAGAGCTGACACGTCATGCATGAAAGCTGCCCATGGTTCATCTGACCATCTGCCTGCCGACGCGCAATCGTCAGGCCTATTGCCTCAAGACCATCGAGGCGCTGGCGGCGGCGGACGGCACCGATTTCGAAGTCATTGTCGGCGACAATTCCGACGATCCGGCGCCGCTGGCCGGGTTTTTCGCGAGTTTCAACGACAGCCGGTTCCGGCTGGTCGCCCCCGGCCCGGCCGTCCTGTCGATGCGTGACAACTGGGAGCGTCTCGTCGAACAGGCTGGAGGGCGCTGGATCTCGGTCATCGGCGATGATGACCACATCGATCCGCGTGTCACCGGACTGATCCGCCGCTGTGAAGTGCTTCACCGCGGTGTCGACGCCATCAGCTGGGATCCGATGAGTTTTCAGTGGCCCGACAACCGGCCGGTTCCCACTCTTGCCTCCATTCCGATGACCTGCGCGATCTCGGTTCGCTCGAAGGCTGCGCTCGGCGATCAGTTGTTCCGCTGGAGCGAAGGCAAGCGCCGTCCGGCGGTGGGAGTCGGGCTTTATCACGGTGCGGTGCGGAAATCGCTGATGCAGCGAATCAGGCAGACCTATGCCGGTCAGTTCTTCGAGCATCCCGTTGTCGATTGGGAAAATACCTGCAAGGTGGTGGCGCAGGCCGAAAAGATTGTTCATTGCGAACGGCCGTTCTCGGTGCTGGGCGCCTGTGCCGCGTCGAACTCGGCCTCCACCCTGTCGCGAGACACGATGAAAGCCCGGCTCGACACGTTCGAGCGCGAAAATTCGGGCGGCATCAGCCTGGATCAGCCGTTTTTCCCGTTCTCGCTTTTCGACCCCGGTGTATCGCTCTGCCTGAGCGTTGCCTCGACGATCGCATGGTTCTGTCACGCCCACGGCGTTGACCAAACCGGGGTCGGGGCCAATTTCGCCAAAGCCGCCATGGATGAATGCAGATATTGCAGCACGCGCGAGGAGTATGACGCCAAGGTAGACTGTTTCACGCGCGGGTTTGCCGTCTGGCAGGCAGGCCGGTGGGCCGGTCATTTCAAGCCGGCCCCGTTCAAGCCGCCCAAAACCGTCAACCGGCTGTCCGGCCTGGCCAATGACACGCTGCATATTCGCGAAGCCGGCATCACGCCCGCCACTCCGGCGGAATTCTACCGGTTCGGCGAGAATGCGGTTGTGCCGCTGGAGGCTTTTCTGAGCGGCGCCAAGGTGTTTGCGCCATGATTGTCGCGTCGATCTGCATTCCGGTGCTGGCGCCGGCGGAGGCCCTTGCCGGCAATGTGCTCCAGATGCTTGCGAGCGAACGCACCGATTTCGAAATTCTGATCATCGACTTTACCGGCTGTAACTTTGTGGAGCGTTCAAAACTGGCGGAAGCTGCGCGTGACACGCGGCTGCGGATTGTTGCTGCGGGCGGCAAAGCCAATACCGGAGCGATGATCGAGGCCAGCGCCGCCTGGAACGAGATGGCCGCACAGGCACGCGGGGAATGGATTTGCTTCATTGATGCCGCCGATTATGCCGATCCGGAAATCTGCACGGTGATCGACGCCATGATGAAGCGGGTGCCCGATGCCGATGCCCTGTCCTGGGGCCGCGCCCGCTATGTTCCGCCGGCACTTCGCCAGGGCAGCGAAATCGCCAGGATTCCGACAGGAAGCCGCATGATCCTGCCCGAGCAGAAGGACATGATGCGCAACCAGTTTTACTGGGACAGCGCGGGCGAGATGCCTGAGTGTCATTTCGGGGTCTGGCACGGCGCGGTCCGGCGCGGTCTGCTGGAGCGGATCCGGGAGGCATTTTCAGACGTCTGGTTCGAGCAAGCGGCGCCCGATATCGACAATATCTGCAAGACCGTGATGCTGGCGCGGCGCATGGTGTTCTGGGAGCGGCCATTGTCGGTGCAGACTGCCGCGATGGTGCCGGTCGTTCGCGCCGATCCAGCCGGTCAACCGTTCGGGGATTTCCCGTTCTGCGCCACGACCGGAGCTGTTGCCAGCGCCGCGCTGGCAATCGAGGTTTTCAAACGCCGCTACGGGATCGAACTGGAAGGCTGGGAAGACAATTTTATCAAGGCCTGCGCCCGCGACTGTGAGACAGCGCCATCGGGGGAGCAGTTTCAGGCCGGAAAATCCGCCTACGCCAATGCCATCATGGCTTGGCGCGGCAAGCGGGCACTGGCGGCCTTCAGGCCCGAATTCAAGCGCAAGCCCAAGCTTCCGCGGTTCCAGGGGGTCAGAGAACAGCATCTTTATTTCGACATGGCGATGGATCACACCCAAACGGCTGCGGATTTTTACAGGCTGATCGATGCCATGCTGTTTCCCGTGGACCTGCTTGACGACAAACTGGCCTGATTCATGTCGCAGTCAAATCGGGTGTTTTAACGCTAGCGTCGCTGTATTGCTTCCAGGTGTTACAGTGCGGCGATCCATAGCATCGCTTGTCATGCCGGGTTTGCTTTCACTGGCTTTCAATTATTTTATATTTGCGATCTTACATATAAGCACCTATATAGGCCGCAACAGAACGCCGGCCGCTTGATCTTGCGCAATGACACCTCGTCAAGACTTGGCCAAGGTCGACTTGGCGTCCACACAGATTCCTTGCAAAGAGGCAACCGATGAAAACATTCAGCCTAGCGCTCCTGATCTTCGCTTCCGCCAGTATCGCACAGGCCGGGACCCTGACCCTTGTGCCCACGGAAATCACGGAATGGAAAGCGGTGCAGGCGCGGGTCGAATCCCGCGATGTAGTGCCGGCGCGCGCGCGCATTGGCGGAGTGATCGAAGAGCTGACCATCTCCGAAGGCGATCTGGTGACCGAAGGGCAGCAGCTCGGCCTGATCAAGGATGACAAGATCGCGTTTCAAATCGCGGCACAGGACGCCCAGCTCGCAGCGCTTGCCGCACAGCTGGAAACGGCGGAAGCCGAGTACAAGCGCGCGGAAACGCTGGTCAACCAGGGCGTGGTCACCCGCCAGAGGCTGGCGCAGCTTGCGACCGATGTCGAGGTTACACGCAATCAGATTGCCTCAAGCCAGGCCCAACGCGCGGTGCTGACCCAGCAGGAGACCGAAGGCGCGGTTATCGCGCCAGCGGATGGTCGCGTGCTGACCGTTCCCTCCACCCGCGGATCGGTGATCATGCCGGGGGAACCGGTGGCAACGATCGGTTCGGGCGGCTTTTATCTCAGGCTTGCCGTGCCCGAGCGGTTCGCCGGCGAACTGGAGGCAGGCGCCGAAATCCGCGTCGTCACCGAATCCGGAGAAACCTCCGGACTGCTGGCAAAGCTCTATCCGCAAATCGACAATGGCAGGGTTATCGCCGATGTGGAGGTCGACAAGCTCGACACCGCTTTCGTCAATGCCCGCATCCTGGTCGAACTGCCGATCGGCAAGCGCCCTGCCCTGCTGGTGCCGATCGAGGCGGTCAGCACACGCCACGGTATCGATTTCATTTCGTTTGAAGATCATGCCGGTGAAACGGTGGAGCGGACGGTCATTGTTGGCGCGCAGCAAGAGGGCGACCATGCCGGAATGATCGAAATCATCAGCGGAGTTGCCGCAGGTGACAAGGTGGTGCTGCCATGACCACGACACCTTCCGGACTGGGGATCGCGGGCAAGCTGACCCGTGCCTTCATCGTTTCGCCGTTGACGCCATTGTTCCTGCTGGCGGCCTTCGCATTCGGGCTGGTGGCGCTGATGACGCTGCCGCGCGAGGAAGAACCGCAAATCTCGGTGCCGATGGTCGACATCATGCTGAGCGCGCCCGGGCTGCAGGCCGAGGACGCGGTGAAACTGGTCTCCGAGCCGCTGGAAACCATCGTCAAGAGCATTGACGGGGTCGAGCATGTCTATTCGCAGACATCGGACAACAAGGTGATGGTCACCGCGCGGTTTATCGTCGGAACGGAAACCGATTCCGCCATCCTGCGTGTGCATGACAAGGTCCGCGCCAATCTCGACCTTATCCCGGTCGGCATCCCCGAGCCGATGATCGTGGGACGCGGTATCGACGATGTCGCCATCGTCTCGCTGACGCTGACACCTTCGCTGGAGGCAGGAGAAGGCGTCAGCGCCACCGATGTGACCCGCATCGCCCGTGAACTCAGGACCGAACTCTCCAAGATCAACGATGTCGGGCTTACCTATCTGATTGGAGATACGGACGAGATCATCCGCATCACGCCCGATCCCAAGCGTCTGGCGCTCAACGGCGTGACGCTTCAGCAGCTCGCAGGCAAGGTGTCGGGCGCAAACCGGGCGTTTCCCGCCGGACAGGTGACCGTCAATGGACAGTCTGCGAACCTGATGGTCGGTGAAACGCTTTACGCCCCCGCCGAGATCGGCAATCTGCTGGTCACGTCGCGAGACGGGCGACCGGTTTATGTGCGCGATCTGGCCGATGTTTCCTTTACCCCCGACAGCACTGCACGGATCGTCGCCACGGTCACGCGCTCAGAAGATGGCGGTATTGAGCGCAGGCCCGCCGTCACCGTGGCTCTGGCCAAGCGCGCCGGCGCCAATGCGGTGCTGGTCGCCGAACAGATCCTCGAGCGCACCGAAGCTCTCGAGGGGACGCTGATTCCCGATTCAGTAGAGGTGGAGGTGACCCGGAACTACGGCGAGAGCGCCAACGAGAAGGCCAACGAACTGCTCTATCATCTGGGTCTGGCGACGGTGTCGATCATCCTGTTGGTCTGGCTGGCAATCGGTTGGCGCGAGGCGCTGGTGGTGGCCATCGTCATCCCCGTGACCATCCTTCTGACGCTGTTTGCCTCACGGGTGATGGGCTACACGCTCAACCGTGTGTCGCTGTTCGCGCTGATCTTCTCGATTGGCATCCTGGTTGATGACGCCATTGTGGTGATCGAGAACATCGCCCGGCACTGGGGCATGGGTGACGGGCGCGAGCGCAAGCAGGCGGCTATTGAAGCAGTCGCGGAAGTTGGCAATCCGACCATTGTCGCCACGCTCACCGTGGTTGCCGCACTGCTGCCGATGCTGTTCGTGTCCGGCATGATGGGCCCCTACATGAGCCCGATTCCGGCCAATGCCTCGGCGGCGATGGTGTTCTCGTTCTTCGTTGCGGTCATGGTCACGCCCTGGCTGATGCTCAAGATCGCCGGTCGTGCGCCAATGCATCACGGTCCTGTCGAAGGTGTCGAAGCCGGTGGCATGCTTGGAAAGATTTATCGCGCCGTGGCGCGGCCAGTGCTTCACAGCAAGTTTAGCGCCTGGATTTTCCTGCTGGTTGTGGGCGCCATGACGCTGGGTTCGCTGTCGCTGTTTTACACCAAGCATGTGACGGTCAAGCTCTTGCCGTTCGACAACAAGTCCGAACTCTCGGTGGTGATCGACATGCCCGAGGGCACATCGGTGGAAGCCACCGACGCCATAGCCCAGGCGGTCGCCCACGAGGTGCTCAAGCTCGACGAGGTGAAGTCCACCCAGACCCATGCGGGGACCGCAGCACCTTTCAACTTCAACGGACTGGTGCGGCACTCTTTCCTGCGCGATGAAACCCAGATGGGCGATGTCGCGCTCAATCTCACGCCCAAGGGCGAACGGGATCGGTCGAGTCACGAAATCGCGCTCGACATCCGCACCCGGATCGCCGCCATTCCGCTGCCACAGGGCGCAAGCCTGAAGGTCGTCGAGCCGCCTCCGGGGCCGCCGGTGATGGCGACGCTTCTGGCCGAGATCTACGGTCCTGACGCAGAAACCCGTCGTGCGGTGGCCCGGCGCGTCGAGGAAGCGTTCCGCTCGGCAGCGTTTATCGTCGACATCGACAACTCCTGGGGACAGCCGGCCGAACGTGTACGGGTGAAGATTTCCACCGATGAGCTGGAGTTCTTCAAGGTCCAGGAACAGGACGTGTTCGACACCATCGCGATCCTTAACACCGGCCAGACGGTGGGGTATTCGCATCGTGACGGAGGCCGGACGCCGATCACCATCCGGCTTGAACGCCCGAGATCGGAACGCCTGGTCGACGAGAGCTTCCTGACAACGCCGATCCCGGCCAATGTGCTTCCGGGCGACCGCAGCGTGGTCGAGTTGGGCGATGTGATCGAGGTGACGCGGGAGACATCCTCATTCCCGGTGTTCCGCCGCAATGGCCGCGCCGCGGAAATGGTCTTGGCCGAAATGGCCGGCGCCTATGAAGCTCCGCTCTATGGCATGCTGGCTGTGCAAGAAGCGCTTGACGCGATGGACTGGACAGATCTGGAAAAGCCGGTGATTGCTCTCAACGGCCAGCCCGCAGACGAGCACTCCTCGACCCTGTTGTGGGACGGTGAATGGGAAGTCACCTGGGTCACTTTCCGCGACATGGGCGCCGCCTTCGGCGTGGCGCTGCTCGGGATCTACATCCTGGTGGTCGCCCAGTTCGGCTCGTTCAAGGCGCCTCTGGTTATCCTGACACCGGTACCTCTGACCTTCATCGGCATCCTGATCGGGCACTGGCTGTTTGGGGCGCCGTTCTCGGCCACCTCGATGATCGGTTTCATCGCGCTTGCCGGCATCATCGTGCGCAACTCGATCCTGCTGGTGGATTTCATCCGCCATGCCCATGTCAAGGGCACGCCGTTGACGCCAGTGCTGATCGAGGCGGGCGCGATCCGCTTCAAGCCGATCATCCTGACAGCGCTCGCGGCGATGATCGGCGCGGCGGTGATCCTGACCGATCCGATCTTCCAGGGCCTGGCGATCTCGCTGCTGTTCGGCCTCGCCTCGTCGACGGCGTTGACGGTGCTGGTGATACCGGCGATCTACCGGGTGCTGCGCACCTGAACCTGCCCGATGCCGGTCATTGCGACCCTTGCTCCACCCGTCACTTTGACGGGCGGAATGCTTTGAGGATTTCGTCACGGGTTTCGATCCGGCCGGCACCGATCAGATCGAGACAGAACGGAATGGCCGGGAACACCGCTGTCAGGCAGGTGTCGATCGAACCGGGCTTGCCCGGCAGATTGACGATCAGGGTCTTGCCGCGCGTGCCGGCAGTCTGGCGCGACAGGATTGCGGTGGGAACGAATTCCAGGCTGACCTTGCGCATCAATTCGCCGAACCCGGGCAGTTCCTTCTCCATCACCGCCTTCATTGCCTCGGGTGTCAGATCGCGTGGCGACGGACCGGTTCCGCCGGTGGTGAGCACCATGTCGACACCGTCGACATCGCACAGCCTGATCAGCGTGTCACGGACGCTTTCGAGCCCGTCGGGGATGACGTGAACGACGATCTCGGCGGGGCTCGATATCACCCGCTCAAGCCATGCCTTGACCGCCGGACCACCAAGATCCTCATATTCCCCGCGACTGGCACGATCGGACACGGTGAGGACGGCAATGCGAACAGTCATGGTTGGCTCCAGATCAGATGGGGTGCGAGGGTATTACCGAAAATCATCAAATTTCCGGATTTGGCAACCGCTTCAAACAGCTACCTACAGCCACCGGTTGCCAGGTCAATAAACCTTTTTGTGCAATCAATTCCACACCTTATTGGGGTAATCCCAAAATTTGCCCCTAAAACGGTATGCAATCATTAATAAAATTGAAGCCAACTTCCTACCACGGAAATGCAGTTGAACGATCAAAATCGCAGGAATTGAATGGAAACAATCTCCAGACCCCACGCATTTTGATCTCGTTGTCAAACATCGCGATGTATTTGCCCCATCACTCGCAAACCAGATTTGCGGAACCAACCCGGGAGTTGAAATGGTACTGTCACTAGGACTGAATTCCGACAGCAAGGCGATCTGTGAATCGCTTTCCATGTCTCAGGCGGTCATTCAATTCGATCTGACCGGCCATGTGCTGACGGCAAACGAGAATTTTTGCAATGTCCTGGGCTACACGCTGGCGGAGATCATCGGCAAGCACCACAGTATTTTCGTCGACCCGGAAGAGGTGAAAAGCACCGAGTACCGGGAGTTCTGGAAGTCTCTGGCGGCAGGAAAATTCGACCGGCGGCAATACCGGCGGATCGGCAAGGATGGACGCGATATCTGGATCGAGGCGTCCTACAATCCGGTGTTTAAAGGCGGCAAGCCGGTCAAGGTGGTCAAATTCGCCACCGACATCACCCAGAGCAAACACATCGCGATCGACGATGCCGCCAAGCTTTCGGCCCTGTCGCGCTCCCAGGCGATGATCGAATTCAAGCCGGATGGCACGATCATCACCGCGAACGAGAATTTTTGTGCCACACTGGGCTATGAACTCCGGGAAATCGCCGGCAAGCATCACAGGATTTTCTGCGATCCGGCCTATGTTGCGACATCCGATTATGAAAAGTTCTGGCACGATCTGGCGGCAGGCCAATTCTCGTCGAATGAATTCATGCGGCTCAGCAAGACCGGCACGGAGGTCTGGATTCAGGCCGCCTACAACCCGATCACGAATGACAGGGGCGAGGTCGTCAAAGTGGTGAAATTCGCCACTGATGTTACGGCCCGGATGACCGCGATATCCCACCTTGGCACCTCGCTTCGGGCTGTGGCGAAGGGCGACCTGACCCGCTCGCTGGAGCAACCATTTGTTCCGACGATGGAAGCACTCCGCAAGGATTTCAATGATGTCCTTGCCGATTTGCGCGCGACCATGCGCGCCGTGGAAATTAACGCCAGCAGCATCACATCAGGCTCCAACGAAATCCGCGCGGCGTCGGACGATCTGGCGCGCCGGACGGAACAGCAGGCAGCTTCGGTCGAGGAAACCGCCGCCGCGCTGGAGGAAATCACCACCAATGTCGCTGAAATGACGCAGAACGCCACCGCCTCGGCCAAGCTCGTTGTCGAGACCCGCGCCGGGGTCGAGCGATCCGGTGAGATTGTGACCGAGGCCGTGTCCGCCATGAGCATGATCGCAACCTCCTCTCAGGAAATGTCGAAGATCATAGGTGTTATCGACGACATCGCGTTTCAAACCAATCTGCTTGCGCTGAACGCCGGTATCGAAGCCGCCCGCGCTGGTGACGCCGGAAAAGGGTTCGCCGTGGTCGCCCATGAGGTTCGCGAACTGGCACAACGCTCCGCAAGCGCTGCCAAGGACATCAAAAGCCTCATCACTTCATCGAGCGACCAGGTCAAGTGCGGTGTCTCGCTGGTCGGCAATGCCGGTCAGGCGCTTGTGGATATAGTCGGCAAGATCCAGAGCATAGACCTCAACACTCAAGCCATAGCCGTCAGTGTCAAGGAACAATCCGTGGCGCTCAGGGAAATCAGCGAATCGGTCACCGTGATGGATCAGGGAACCCAGCAAAACGCAGCCATGGTGGAGCAGACAACAGCCTCTACCCATGGTCTGGCGAAAGAAGCGGAAGCGCTGTTTGAACTGATCAGCAAATTTGAACTCGGCGCCGCATCGACAAGCCGTCCCGCCGCGCCTCACGCCGTCTCGACCGCACCGGCGTCACCAACTCCGGTCCGGACCGCATCGCCGCGGCCCCAGCTTGCAGCCGTGCAGGGAGGCAGATCGGGCGGTGCCGCGATTGCCCGCGAAGCCCAGACCTGGTCCGAGTTCTAAGCAGCAGACCGAGCCTGTTGCCTGGCCCGGGAGGCTGTTTTCCTGGCCCCCCGGCTATCGAGACGTGACAGCCCGGGCCGCCCCCCTCACCCGCGCGCTTGCGTTAAAATCATCTCCGCCGCCTTTTCGGCGATCATGATGGTGGGAGCATTGGTGTTGCCGCCGATCAGGGTCGGCATCACCGAGGCGTCGACAACGCGCAGGCTTTGAATTCCGTGAACACGCAATTCAGGATCGGTCACTGCCAGAGGATCTCGGCCCATCCGGCAGGTTCCGACCGGATGGTAGATGGTATCGGCACGGGCGCGAATGTGACCCATCAGTTCCGCATCATCCATGCCTTCCCGGGTGTAGACTTCCCTGAGCCGGTATTTGCGCAGCGACGGCGCATCCATGATCTTGCGGGTGATCCGGGCGCCCTTGAGCATCAACGCGGCGTCGCGGTCATCGGAGAGATATTTCGGATCGATCCTGGGCGTGCGTAGCGGATCGGGACCGTCGAGCCCGACTTCGCCGCGCGAATGGGGCCTGAGCGCGCAGACATGACATGAGTAGCCATAGCCCATATGCAATTTGCGGGAATGATCATCCAGCAGCCCCGCCACGAAATGCAGTTGCAGATCAGGCCGCTCAAGGTCCGGTTCAGACTTGATGAAAGCGCCGGCTTCCGCCCCGGGCGAAGCCACAAGACCGGAGCGGTCGCGTCTCCAGTCGAGAATATGGCGCAAGAGCTTGTAGGCGCCGACAGCGCCCAGTCCCAGAACATCGGTGTCACGGGTTTTGGCCGCATAGATGTAATCGAGATGGTCCTGCAGGTTCTGGCCGACGCCGGGGAGATCCTTGAGCACTTCGACGCCCCTTGAGCGCAAGTGCTCGCCGGGACCGATGCCCGACAGCATCAGCAATTGCGGCGAATTGAACGCGCCGCCGCAAAGGATCACCTCCGCGCGCGCGCTGACCTGATGGTCTTTGCCGCCCTTGCGGTAGGCCACTCCGCTGGCGCGAACCCCCTGCATCAACACCCTTGTGGCATGGGCGCCGGTGATCACGGCAAGGTTGGGCCGGGTCATGACGGGATGCAGATAGGCCGCGGCAGCGGAGCAGCGCTCGCCCTGTTTACCGTTACGCCAGAACTGGGTGACCTGATAAAGTCCGGCACCTTCCTGTTCAGTGCCGTTGAAATCATCATTGCGGCGGATCTGGACCTCGGCCGCGGCATCCACAAAGGCGCGGCTGATCGGGCGCGGGCTTCGCTGCTCGGCGACTTCGAGCAGGCCCTGATCGCCATGCAGAGCGTCCGCGCCACGTATATTCCGCTCGGAGCGGCGAAACAGCGGCAGCACATCGGACCAGCCCCAGCCTTCACATCCGGCCCTGGCCCAGTCATCGTAATCGGAAGCATGGCCGCGTATGTACAACATCGCATTGATGGCGCTGGAGCCGCCCAGGACACGGCCGCGCGGCTGGTAGCCACGTCTGCCATTGAGACCGGGCTGGGGAACTGTCTGAAACGCCCAGTTGTTGATTTTCGGCCTGCCGGGCAGCATGGCGAGCGTGCCAAGCGGAGCACGCACCAGAATGCCCCTGCCATCTCCGCCTGCCTCCAGCAGACAAACATTCACCGATGGATTTTCACTCAGTCGCGCCGCAAGCACCGATCCGGCGGAGCCGCCGCCCACGATGACATAGTCAAACTCCATCCTCGCCTCCTCCCAAAGCTCGTTTCAGCGAGGAAACTAGACCAGAAGCGAAGGGTTGCAAACAGAAATTGACGTGAGGAAAGACTACGTAAGGTTATACGCTTGCGACCGTTTGAATACGACGCGCGCTAAAACCCGGCCCGCTCGGACAGATGATTGAGATCAGGAACCACGACATGCCGATTGTTGGCGATCCGGATGACGTCTTCCTTGCGCAGTTTGGTCAGTTGGCGGCTGACAGTTTCCATGGTCAGACCGAGGAAATCGGCAATGTCGACACGGCTCATCGGCAGATCAAATGCCACCGAATCGGAATCATTTTCGGGGAAAGCATGGGTGGCGATCAGCAGCACAAAACTCGCGACCTTCTCGGCAGCCGACTTGCGGCCAAGCGTCAACATCCAGTTGCGGGCTTCGTCAAGTTCATCAAGCGTTTGTTCGAGCAGCTTGTGCTCGAGTTCCGGCATTTCGCTGATCATCCGCTCGATGACATTCTTGGGAAATGAGCAAACATTGACTTCGGTCGCCGTCTCGGCGGTCACACCGTTTTCCTTGCGGAACGGGCGACCGAGGAAATCCGGAGCGAACTGAAGACCGACAATCTGCTGACGGCCATCAGCCATCATCTTCGACAGCTTGACCACGCCGGAAATGATATTGGAGTAGGATTTGGTCTGGGTGCTTTCGCCCACCAGCTCGGTGTCCGGCTCGACCGTGCGCCTGTTTGAGTGTTTGCTCAATTGCAGAAGCTGATCACTGGTCAAGGCTCCGCAAACGCCGCGGTGGCGGCTTTCGCAAGCCTGACAGAGGATCGGCAAATCTGAGTTGTGAACGTCTTTTCGTCGAATATCCATGGGGCTCCTGCCTTGATCCTACACTACCCGACCTTGAAAAGCTTCAAAAGATGCAAGATGTCGCAGCAATTGCCACAATATTTCACAGGCGCCTCACCGAGTCACCAGCCGGTCTTGGGCAACGCGCGGTCCGGCTGATTGACGGGAGTCAAGGAGCTTGAAGCCAGTAATGCTATTGTTGCACGATGATAACTGATCCACACGCCTCCAAGCTGCCGATCTTTGCCGTGTCCGGTCTGACCAAGGTATATCGCACCGGCGATGTCGAGGTCCGTGCGCTCAATGGCGTCGACCTGGCGCTCGAGGCCGGTGAGATGGCGGTGATGCTGGGTCCGTCGGGCAGCGGAAAATCCACTCTGCTCAATATCATAGGAGGCCTCGACCGGCCGACAACCGGTTCGGTCACGTTCAAGGGCATGGAGCTTTCCGGCGCGACCGACCGGCAACTCACCGCCTATCGTCGCGACCATGTCGGCTTCGTGTTCCAGTTCTACAATCTGATCCCCAGCCTGACGGCGTGGGAGAATGTCGCGCTGATCACCGAGGTGGCGGCAAATCCGATGACGCCGGGCGACGCGCTGGCGCTGGTCGGTCTTGAAAGCCGGATGAACCACTTCCCGGCGCAACTGTCGGGCGGCGAGCAGCAGCGGGTGGCGATTGCCCGGGCGATCGCCAAAAGACCCGACGTATTGCTGTGCGACGAGCCCACCGGCGCGCTCGATTCGGCCACCGGCATCATCGTGCTCGAAGCACTGGCGCGGGTGAACGACGAAACCGGCGCGACCACGGCGATCATCACCCACAATGCCGGGATCCGGAAAATCGCCCACCGGGTTTTCTTCTTTCTCGATGGCCGCATCGCATCTTCGGAAACCAACCCGTCCCGGATCAAGCCTTCGGAGGTGAGCTGGTGAGCTGGCTCAGCATGCTCGACCGCAAGCTTGTCCGGGATCTGGCCCGGTTGTGGGCGCAGTCGCTGGCAGTGGCGCTGGTCATGGCATGCGGCGTGATGACCCTGATTCTTGCGTTGGGCGCAACACGCGCGCTCGAGGAAACCCGCGCGGCGTTTTATGACCGGACACGGTTCGGCGATGTGTTTGCCACCGCAACACGGGCTCCTGAAAGCATCAAGGCCGACATCGCGGCCATCGACGGGGTCTCGGCGGTCGAGACGCGGATCGTCAACCCGGTCATCATCGAGATCGAAGGCATGGCCGAACCGGCGACCGGCATGGTGATCTCGATCCCCGATCATGGCGAACCGGCCGTCAACCGGCTCTACCTGCGCTCTGGCCGGATGCCCGAGCCGGGACGCACGGATGAGGCAACGGTGATCGAATCCTTCGCTGACGCCCACGGGTTCCGGCCCGGTGACAGCTTCGATGTGCTGATCAATGGCCGCAAACGTCACCTGTCGATCACCGGAATCACGCTGTCACCCGAATATGTCTATGCCATCGGCCCCGGCGACATGGTGCCGGACCAGAAGCGTTTCGGCGTCATTCACATGCACAGGGCAGTGCTGGAGGGCGCCTATGACATGAACGGCGCGTTCAACAATGTCTCGCTGACGCTGGCACGCAACGCCGACAAGAACGACGTGATGGCGCGGCTCGACACCATCCTCAAGCCCCATGGCGGCACCGGCGCCTATGAGCGCACCGACCACATGTCCGACGCATTCCTTGACTCCGAACTGACCCAGCTCAGGGCCATGGCAAAGGTGATCCCGCCTATCTTCCTGTTCATTTCGGCATTTCTGGTCAACATGATCCTGACCCGGCTGATCGCGCTGGAACGCGAGCAAATCGGGCTTCTGAAGGCTGTGGGATACTCCAATGCAGCGATTGCCTGGCACTATGCAAAACTGACATTGCTGATCTCGCTCGTCGGGGTGGTGATCGGCGGCATCGCCGGTACACGACTGGGGCACGGAATGGCGGCGCTGTATGGCGAATTCTACTCATTCCCGTTTCTGGTGTTCTCGCAACAGCCCGATCTTTATGTGATCTCCATTGTTGTCACCATCGCCGCCGCCCTTGCGGGCGCGGCCAATGCGATCATGGGCGCGGTGCGGCTGCCGCCGGCGGTGGCCATGCGGCCGCCGGCGCCGACCGGCTATCACAGCTTTTTCAGCGGCACACCCGGCGCCTTTCGTCTGCCGTTCTCGCAACTCACCATCATGGCGATGCGTCATCTGGTGCGCTGGCCGATGCGAACCGCGCTGACAACGCTGGGCACCGCGCTGCCGGTGGCGCTGCTGATCACATCGCTGTTTGCCTTTGATTCCGTCGATCACATGATTGACACGGTCTGGTTCAGGGCCGACCGCCAGGATGCGACGCTGACGTTTGCCGCGGATCTCTCTCCCGACGCGATCAGGGACGTGGCGCGGTTACCCGGGGTGATCGCGGCCGAGCCGTTCCGCGCGCAGGCCGCAACGTTGCGAAACCGGAACCTGTCGCGCAACGTCCAGATCATCGCCTCGGACCCCCAAACCGATATCAGCCGGATACTGGATCAGGATTTCAAGCCGATCAAACTGCCGGAGGCGGGGATATTGCTCTCCGAACGGCTGGCCGACCATCTCGACGTTGCGCCGGGGGACCAGCTCGAGGTGGAACTGAGCGACGGGCGGGGCAGACGCGTCTCCGTGCCGCTTGTGGGGCTCACCAACAGCTATGTCGGGCTGAACGCCAACATGAGCCGCCAAGCACTCGACCGGCTGTCGGGCCTGGGCCCGCGCCTGTCCGGCGCACGCGTGATCGTGGATGAAAACGATATCGGGAAACTCTATGCCGAGATCAAGCAAACGCCGGCGATCGCCTCGGTGGCGCTGCAAGGTGTTTCACGCCAGCGGTTCGAACAGGTGATCGACGAAAACATCGGCATCAGCGTGACAATCTATGTTTCGCTCGCCGTCATCATAACCTTTGGCGTGATTTACAATTCGGCCCGGATACAATTGTCGGAGCGAGCCCGCGAACTTGCCAGCCTGCGCGTGTTCGGCTTCACCAATGGTGAGGTATCGCGCGTCTTGCTGACCGAACTCGGGGTCATGGTGGTTCTGGCGCAACCGCTGGGCTGGCTCATCGGCCGAAGCTTCTCGGAACTCGTCGCCAAAGGCTTTGAAAGCGATCTGTTCCGGATTCCGCTCATCATCAATCCGTCCACCTACGCGGTGTCGAGCCTGGTAGTGCTCGGCGGGGCACTGGTGTCGGCGCTGATCGTGCGCCGGCGCATCGACCGGCTCGACCTGATCCGCGTCTTGAAAACAAGGGACTGAAATCATGGCATCTGTGCTTGTCAAAAGCCTTGCAGGATTGGTGGTCGTCGCGGCGATCGGCGGGGCGTTCTATGTCGCGTTCGGCGAAAAGACCATTCTCGTTGATCTCGCCGAGGTGACCGCCGCGCCGATGCAGGTGACCGTCGAAGACGATGGCATCACCCGCATCCGCAATGTCTACGCGATCTCCTCGCCCATAGCAGGACATCTTGACCGGATTACCTACTCGGTCGGTGACCCGGTCCGCGCCGGCGACAGCATCGCCCAGATCTACCCTCTCGATCCTCCGTTCCTCGATACCCGCACGCGGACCGAACTGATGGCGGCGATAGATGCCGCGCGCTCGAATATCGCGGTGGCCGAGGTCGAGCTGACACGGGCACGCACAGCGCATGACCTCGCCCGCGCCCGTCAGGACAGGGCGAGGAAGCTCGCGGCGACCAATATCGTCGCCGATAGCGAACTGGAACGGATTGACGGCGAAGTCGAACTCGCCAAGGCACAGGTCAAATCCGCCGAAGCGATGATCGCGCTGAGGCAGGCAGAGCTTGCCAGCGCCCAGGCACGGCTGGCGCAGCCCGGACAAACTCCCGTTTCCGCCGCCAACGGCCAATGCTGTATCAACATCGTGTCGCCGGTTGACGGGATCATTCTCTCGCTCAATGTCAAAAGTGAAAAACCTGCCAGTATCGGCCAGTTGATCGCCGAGGTCGGCGACCCGACCGATCTGGAAATCACGGTCGACGTGCTGTCTGCCGATGCGGTCAAGATCCACCCCGGCAGCAGGGCGCTGATCACCGGCTGGGGCGGGCCGGAAACGCTGGAGGGGCGGGTCGACCGGGTTGAACCGGCGGCCTTCACCAAAGTCTCGGCATTGGGGATATCAGAACAACGGGTCAACGCCATCATCGCGCTCGAGGATCCGCCGCCAGCCAATCTTGGCCATGGATTCCGGGTGATCGTCAATCTGATCACCTGGTCATCCGACGCCGCCCTGCAAGTCCCCGTCAGCGCGCTTTACCGCGATGACGGGGACTGGGCTGTGTTCAGGATGGAGGACGGCAAGGCCCGGATCACGCGGGTCGAGATCGGTCACATGACCGACAGGCGGGCCGAGATCCTGTCCGGCCTGTCGGAGGGAGATCCGGTGATCCTCTACCCCGGAGATTCACTTGAGGACGCAAGCCCGATCGAGGACCGGGCCGCCGCGCAGTGATTGCCGGTGCAGATCGTGTCCAAACGGATTTCATTTGCACGGCACCGATTATGCATCTTTTCAAGGCGTGACAGCGCCGCGTGAGATCACAAAATGCTCTATCCCGAGGCTCCGGCCAGTCGCCTGAGCTTGGCGATCGCCGTATCAGCGCTCTCGCCATAGGCGATGGTGCCCTTGAACTTGCCGTTTCTGTCTATGAGGAACACCGAAGCGGTGTGATCCATGGTGTAATCGCCATCTTCGGTCGGGATCTTCGCCGCATAGACATACCACGCCGCGATCACCTTGGCGATTTCATCGGGATCGCCGGTGATGCCGGTGACCCGGTCGGTGAAAGCGTCGGCGTAGCCTTTCATGATCTCCGGCGTATCGCGTTCCGGATCGACGGTGATGAAAAACGCCTGAAGCTCGCGTCCCTCATCACCCAGCGCATCGAACCATCCCGCCATTTCGTACAGCGTCGTCGGGCAGACCTCCGGGCAGCGGGTGAAGCCAAAGAAGACGAGCGTCGGCTTGCCTTCAAAGGCCGCCTGGGTGATCGGATTGCCATTGTGGTCGACCAGCTTGAAATCGGTCCCCAGTTTCATTCCTGCAGTCAATGACCTGCCGGTGCCCTGGACCGCATATTGCCAACCCAGGAATCCGGCGGAGATGAGGATCAGGGCGGCAATCGCCGCCCCTACCCAGATTTTCACCCCGAAGCGTCGCTCGGTGGAACCGGTCTGCATGGCTCAGCCGCCCTGCTTCATGGTGCCGTGATCCATCTTCATGTTGTCTTTCATCTTCTGGATGTTCTCGACACTGAATTCGAGCTCGATGGTACCGGCCTTTTCAAAAGTCAGCTTGGCCTTGCGCGCTTCACCTTCCTTGAACTGGCTGTCGATGCCGATGAACATGACATGGTAGCCGCCCGGCTTGAGCACGACTTCACCGCCGGCTGGAATTTCAAGTCCATCAGGGATCTGGCGCATTTTCATGACTTCGCCTTCCATCTTCATTTCGTGGATTTCCACGCGGTCGGCAAATTCAGCTTCGCCCGAGACCAGCCGGTCGGCTTCGGTGCCTGAGTTGCGGATCGTCATGTAGCCACCGGAAACCGGGGCGTTGGGGGGCGTCGCGCGGGCGTAGGGATGATCGATTTCGAGCGACCCCAGCTTGAACTCATGGGCGGCAGCGGAGGCGGACGAAAGACCGAGAATGGCGGCGGAGAGAATAAGAGCGATGCGTTTCATGGTGTTTGCCTTTGCATATGCGTCTTGCTCAGACGCTGATTGGGTGGTTGGCCCACGAACGTCGGGGAACGTTCCGGCAGCCGAGTATTCAGGGGAAAGCCGGACAACTGCGCTGACCGGGACCTCAGGAGACGTGTTTCAAGGCCGCCCAGACGCGAGGTCTGGCCGATCAGGCAGAAAATCAGGCTGAGAAGGAGGGAGGACCGCGGGGGGAAGCGCCGGGCCGCAAGGCCGGATAGGCGAGCCTGGCGTCCTGGGGGACCGCGAGCTCGGCTGCGGCAGACCAGCGGGTGATCACATAGCCGTTAAAGGGGGACGGCAAATCAACCGAAGAGACAATGCGGCAGGCTTCACAATGATAGGCGGAAAAATGATAGGGGCCGTCCTGGCCGGGCAGGCAAAGATCGGGCAACGTGCCATCGGGAAGAATGAAGGATGCAACATCGACATCCGAATAGCCCGCGACCGAATCCGTCAGGCTGAGCGGACGATGGGCGAAGGCGACAAGCAGCAGCGACAGGGCGCAGAGCATGCGCACCAATCCCGATCTGCTGATAATCCCTCGTGTCCCGACCATGCTCACAGCCTGATATTCGATCAACTGCAGGAGTATACATCCGATGCGGCGCCGACAAGGTCCTAGAGGCATGCCTGCGTCAAGATGCGCACCCGCCGGAATTGGCGGGCGTGAAAACCGTGATGCCGGGCAGGACCACAGCAATCGTGATGTTTCGCGGGTTTCAGACCAGACCTCCCCTGGCAATTTCGTCAATGATCGGACATTCGGGCCGGTCGTCGCCCTGGCAATGATCGGCCAGGGTCTTGAGCGTGTCGCGCAAGGATTTCAGTTCCTTCAGCTTGCGATCGATTTCCCGGACCTTGTCCATCGCCAGCCTTTTCACGTCCGAACTGGCGCGGGCCTTGTCTTCATACAGTGACAACAGCGACCGGCATTCGTCGATGGTGAAGCCGAGACTTCTCGATCGCTGAATGAACGCCAGCCTGTGAACATCCTTGGCATCGTAGTCGCGATAGCCATTGGCTGCGCGCAAAGGCTTTATGAGGCCGATATCTTCATAATAGCGGATTGTCTTGGCTGGCAGGCCGGTCAGATCAGATGCTTCGCCGATATTCATTGTCTGCCTCCCCGCTCCACAACGCGCTCATGCCCGCCAGACGCCTTGGCGGCAATGGCTGGAGGACCTTGCTGTCTTCCACCGGAAAAGTCTCCGCCGGCTGGAAGATCAAGCATCGAGCTTGACCCGCCGCAGCCGCAATGCATTCGAGATGACCGACACCGACGACAGGCTCATGGCCGCAGCCGCGATCATCGGCGACAGCAATGTTCCGGTGATCGGATACAGCACGCCGGCGGCGACCGGCACGCCGAGGGTGTTGTAGGCGAAAGCGAAGAACAGGTTCTGCTTGATGTTGCGCAGCGTGGCCTCGGACAGTTTTCTTGCCCGCAGGATGCCGCCAAGGTCGCCTTTGAGCAGAGTGATGCCGGCACTTTCGACGGCGACATCGGCTCCGGTTCCCATGGCGATGCCGACCTCGGCCGCAGCCAGCGCCGGCGCATCGTTGACACCGTCTCCGGCCATGGCGACCTTGTGGCCCGCCCTGTGCAATTCATCCACCAGGGTCTTCTTGTCTTCGGGCAGGACGCCTGCACGGACTTCATCAATGCCGAGCTGATCGGCCACCGCACGGGCGGTGGTCTCGTTGTCGCCGGTGGCCATGATGATTTTCAGACCGGCGTCATGCAGCGCCTTGATGGCGTCGCGGGCGGCGGCCTTGATCGGGTCGGCGACAGCCACCAGACCGGCGAGCCTGCCGTCGATGGCGACATACATGGCAGTCTTGCCCTGAGTCCGCAGCACCTCTGCCTGCTTGTCGGCAGCCTTGCTGTCGACGCCGGCAAACTCCATCATCGCGGCATTGCCCAGCGCAATATTGCGCTCGCCGGACCTGCCCGACACCCCCTTGCCTGTGACCGCCTTGAAATCCGAGACAGCCCCGGCTTCGATCTCTCGATGCTTGATGCCCTCGACGATGGCTTCGGCCAGCGGGTGTTCCGATCCGGATTCGATGCCCCGGACAAGGGCCAGCATTTCGGCTTCGTCAAAATCCCCGAAAGCGACCACATCGGTCAGTTGGGGTTTGCCCTCGGTGAGCGTGCCGGTCTTGTCGACGACCAGCACATCGACCTTGGCCATCCGTTCGAGCGCTTCTGCGTCCTTGATCAGCACTCCCGCCTGAGCACCGCGTCCGGTCGCCGTCATGATCGACATCGGCGTGGCCAGGCCCAGGGCGCAGGGGCAAGCGATGATGAGCACCGACACCGCCGAAACAATGGCGAACACAAATGCCGGATCGGGCCCGATCAGCATC
>TARA_R110002051_G_scaffold38640_5_pt1 | contig 36900 bp, 33 predicted proteins | sample TARA_R110002051 | Tara Oceans TARA_R110002051 (sample SAMEA4397023) | marine metagenome | biome: Polar Biome; feature: [MES] marine water layer (ENVO:01000295) within the mesopelagic zone...; material: water (ENVO:00002006), including particulate matter (ENVO:01000060) such as...... | reverse complement strand
GGCGATGCCAGCGGCCCCCGCGCCGTTGAGCACGATTTTGACGTCTTCGATTTTCTTGCCTGAAATATGCAGCGCGTTGATAAGGCCAGCGGCGCAAATCACGGCAGTGCCGTGCTGGTCATCGTGGAAAACGGGGATGTCCATTTCCTCTTTCAGGCGCTGTTCGATGATAAAACATTCGGGCGCTTTGATGTCTTCGAGGTTGATGCCGCCAAAGGTCGGACCCATCAAACGCACCGCGTTGCAAAAGGCGTCGGGGTCTTCGGTATCAAGTTCGATATCGATGGAATTCACGTCAGCAAAGCGTTTGAAGAGGACTGATTTTCCTTCCATCACCGGCTTGGAGGCCAGTGCGCCAAGATTGCCGAGGCCAAGAACAGCGGTGCCGTTAGAGATGACTGCGACGAGGTTTCCCTTATTGGTGTAATCATAGGCCAGCGACGGATCAGCGGCGATATCTTCGCAAGGCACCGCGACACCGGGGGAGTAGGCCAACGACAAATCGCGCTGCGTTGTCATCGGGACGGTTGCGGTGACCTCCCATTTGCCGGGTGTCGGGTCCATGTGAAACGCGAGGGCGTCTTCGCGGGTGAGTTTCGTCTTGGCCATGTTCCATTCTCCCTTAGCACCCGACCAACATTGGTGGAAATTCTGCGAGGGGGCAACGCCTGTCTTTTGCACTTTCACAGGTAACATGTGGCGGGTAGTGTCGGCCTGATTGATCCTTGGGGGATGCATGAGCAATTCTACACCAACCGTCACGCCAATGATGGCGCAATATCTTGAGCTGAAGGCGGGGTACCCTGATGCCTTGCTGTTTTATCGCATGGGCGATTTTTACGAGATGTTCTTTGATGATGCGGTGGCGGCGGCGGCGGCATTGGATATTGCGTTGACGAAACGCGGCAAGCATTTGGAGCAAGATATTCCAATGTGTGGCGTGCCGCATCATGCAGCCGAAGGGTATTTTCTGACACTGATCCGCAAGGGGTTTCGCGTTGCTGTCTGCGAGCAGATGGAGAGCCCTGCGGAGGCGAAAAAGCGCGGGGCAAAGTCGGTTGTGCGGCGCGACGTTGTGCGATTGGTGACGCCCGGAACATTGACCGAAGATTCGCTATTGGATGCGCGGCGCCACAACTATCTGGCCGCCTACGCCGAAGTGCGTGGGAACGGCGCGCTCGCTTGGATTGATATCTCGACGGGTGCGTTTCATGTGATGGCGTGTGCACGCGTGACGCTGGGCCCTGAATTGGCAAGGCTGACGCCGAAGGAAGTCATAGTCGTTGATGGATCACAGGGTGATTACGCCGCGTTAGTGTCTGATTTAGGGGCGGCGCTGACCACATTGGGCGGTGCTGCATTTGATAGCACGGCGGGGGAAAAGCGGCTGACGGCGCTGTTTAAAGTGGGATCATTGGACGCCTTTGGCAGTTTTGACCGCGCACAAATTTCGGCGATGTCAGCGGTGGCCGAATATTTGGAGATCACCCAAAAAGGGAACCTGCCATTGGTGCGCCCGCCTGTGATTGAGGGCCAAGCGACCGCAATGCAAATTGATGCCGCGACTAGGCGGTCGTTGGAATTGACCCGCGGCACCGATGGCGGGCGCAGCGGGTCTCTGTTGGCGGCGATTGATCGCACGGTGACGGCGGGTGGTGCGCGATTATTGGAGCGGCGGTTGGCAAGCCCGTCTTGCGCGCTGTCGGTGATTGATGAGCGGCAGCAGAGCATCGCGTTTTTGGTTGATAAGTCACGGTTGGAGGTTGATCTGCGTGATGGGTTACGCGCGGTGCATGATTTGGATCGGGCGTTGTCGCGTCTGGCATTGGGGCGCGGTGGTCCCCGCGATATGACGGCAATTCGCAACACGATTGCGCAGGCAGAGACGCTTCTCGGGGCATTGCCCGACGAATTACCGCGAGAACTGCTCATGGCGAAGGCCGCGCTTGATGGGCATGATGGGCTGTTGACGCTGCTGGATGAGGCGCTGGTGGCCGAGCCGCCGTTGCTGGCGCGTGATGGCGGGTTTGTTGCGCCGCAGTTTGACGAAGCGCTGGATGAGGCGCGCAAGTTGCGAGATGAGGGCCGATCTGTTGTGGCCGCGATGCAGGCCGAATTTATCGAACTGTCCGGCATTTCCGCGCTGAAGATCAAGCACAACAATGTGCTGGGTTATTTTATCGAGACGACCGCCACACATGCCGAGAAAATGTTGGCGGCACCGCTGAATGAGACATTTATTCACCGGCAGACGACCGCAAACCAAGTGCGGTTTACCACGGTGGAACTGTCCGAGATCGAGACGCGGATTTTGAACGCAGGTGGGCGCGCGCTTGAGCTTGAAAAGCAGATTTATGAGAGTCTAACAAAGGCCATTATTGAAAATTCTGGGCCAATTGGTGCGCTGGCGCGCGCTTTGGCGGAATTTGATGTGGCGGCAGGTTTGGCGCATTTGGCGAGCACCGAAAACTGGACGCGTCCCGTGATTGATGACAGTCGTGCGTTTGAAATTACCGGTGGCCGGCATCCCGTGGTGGAGGCTGCATTAAGCAAGACCGGCGCGCCGTTTGTGGCCAATGATTGCGATTTGAGCGGCACGCCGATCTGGCTGCTGACAGGTCCGAACATGGCGGGTAAATCGACGTTTTTGCGCCAGAACGCACTGATCGCGATATTGGCGCAGATGGGCGGGTTTGTGCCAGCAACATCTGCGCATATCGGGATTGTCAGTCAGATATTCAGCCGCGTGGGGGCGTCGGATGATCTGGCGAAGGGGCGGTCGACATTTATGGTCGAAATGGTTGAGACGGCGGCGATTTTGAACCAGGCGGACGACCGGGCGCTGGTCATTTTGGATGAAATCGGGCGCGGCACGGCGACGTATGATGGGTTATCGATTGCTTGGGCGACATTAGAGCATTTGCATGATGTGAACCGCTGTCGTGCGCTGTTTGCCACGCATTACCACGAGATGTCGCAACTGTCTGCGAAACTGGGCGGGGTCGATAATGCCACTGTGACGGTGCGCGAATGGGACGGCGATGTGATTTTCCTGCATGAGGTCAAGAAGGGCACGGCCGACCGCAGTTATGGGGTGCAGGTCGCACGTTTAGCGGGGTTGCCGCAGGTCGTTGTTGATCGGGCACGTGTTGTTTTGGAGGCTTTGGAAAAGGGCGAGCGGGAAGGGGGATCGGCGCGCAAGGCGATTGTTGATGATTTGCCGTTGTTTTCGGCGACACCCGCGCCTGCGGTGGCACCTATGAAACAGTCGGGTGTAGAGGACCGCTTGAAGACAGTTTTGCCCGATGAGTTGACGCCAAAAGAGGCGCTCGCGTTAATCTATGAGCTGCGTGGGTTGCTGGGGCAATAAACGCCCCAGCGTTTAGATTTAAGATGCGGGCATTGACGAGACGCCGACCTGCGCGGGGCGCAAAAGACGGTCGTGCAGCATGAACCCTTCGGCGGCAATCTGAATGATTTCACCTGCTTTTGTTCCGGGCAGCGGGGCCTCGAACATCGCTTGGTGGAATTGCGGGTTAAACTTGTCGCCGACTTCGGGGACGATGGGGTCGATGCCGTGCTTTTTGAAAACCGAGATCAGTTCGCGCATTGTAAGTTCGACGCCTTCGAGCAGACCTTTGTTCACCTCTTTACCTTCTTCTTCGACGGACTGTAGCGCGCGGCGCATGTTGTCGTAGACGGGCAGCATATCACGGGCCAATTTGGAACCACCGTAGTTTTCAGCCTCGCGGCGGTCACGCTCGGAGCGCTTGCGGGTGTTTTCCGTGTCAGCCAAGGCGCGCATAAATTTGTCGCGGAAATCGTCGCGCTCGGCTTCGAGATCGGCGAGGCGGCCCAGCATATCATCTTGCAGGTCACCTTCTGCGGCGAGGTCATCCAAGGATTGCGGTTCTTCGTTGGCCATGTCTTTTCGTCCTGTCATGTGCGGTCGGCGATCATTTTGCCCACCAGCTGTGCGGTGTAATTTACGATGGGCACAATGCGCCCGTAATTGAGCCTGGTCGGCCCGATGACGCCGACGGCGCCAATAATCTTCTGGTTGGCGTTCATATAGGGAGAAACCACCAGAGAGGAACCCGAAAGTGAGAAAAGTTTGTTCTCAGAGCCAATAAAAATGCGCACACCGTCGCCGCCCTCTGCTAATTCAAGAAATTGGGCGATATCACGCTTGCGCTCGAGGTCGTCAAACAGGGTGCGAATACGGTCGAGGTCGGCCTCGGATTCGTTCTCGGAGAGCAGGTTTCCGCGTCCACGAACGATAAGCCGTTCGTTTTTCTCGTCTGCATTGTCCCACATCGCAAAGCCGCTTTCGACCAGTTCGGCGGCAAGCGCATCGATTTCTTGGCGCCGCGCGTTGATTTCGCGGGTGATCACGGTGCTAAGTTCGGAGAGCGTGTGTCCCTCGGCGATCGCATTCAGAAAATTCGCGGCCTCGCGCATGGAGGAGGGGGTTTGACCTGCGGGCGGGGTGAACAGGCGGTTTTCGACGCGACCGTCTGCGAGGACCAACACGACGAGGGCCCTCTCTCGCGACAGCGACACGAATTCGATGTGTTTGATCGGGGCCTCTTGTTTGGGTGTCAGCACAAGACTGGCCCCCTTGGTCATACCCGAAAGTGCGGAGCCGACGCGGTCCAGAAGCGTGGTCACATCTTGCTGGTTATCACCAAAAGTTTGGTCGATGGTTTCGCGGTCTGGGGCGGTAAGGTCGCCGACTTCCAATATGCCATCCACAAACATGCGCAGCCCAAGCTGTGTCGGGATACGGCCCGCGCTAATGTGGGGGCTGTCGAGCAGGCCAAGCTGTTCGAGATCCTGCATTTCGTTGCGGATGGTAGCGGCGCTTACTTTTTCGGTCAGGCTGCGAGACAGGGTCCGAGAGCCGACGGGCGCGCCTGTTTCAAGATAACCCTCGACAACGCGGCGAAAAACTTCGCGCGAGCGATCGTTCATATCGCTGAATTGAGGTGTTGGGTTTGTCATTTGAACCAATCTTTTAGGGCGCTGCCATTAAAGCGATCTGAACTGCGTCGTCAATCGGGCTTGGATTTCATAGATGGTCAGCGTATCGACGTTTAACAACCATAGACAGGAGTTTTCCCCATGCGTCCATCTGGCCGTCAGATCAACGAAATGCGCAAAATCGAGATTGAAACGGGTGTGACGATGCACGCCGAGGGATCGTGTTTGATTAAATGCGGCAATACCCATGTTTTATGCACCGCATCAATTGATAGCCGTGTGCCTTCGTTTTTGAAGGGATCAGGTTTGGGTTGGGTGACCGCAGAATACGGAATGCTGCCACGCGCCACCAACACACGGATGCGCCGCGAGGCCAAGACGAGCCAATCGGGGCGCACGCAGGAAATTCAACGCCTGATCGGGCGCTCGCTGCGCGCGGGTGTTGATCGCGTTGCTTTGGGCGAGCGTCAGATTGTGGTGGATTGCGATGTGATCCAAGCAGATGGCGGCACACGTTGCGCGTCGATTACGGGTGGTTGGGTTGCACTAAAGCTGGCCGTGAACCAGTTGATGAAAGCGGGATTGGTGGCGTCCGATCCGATGGTTGATCCGGTGGCTGCGATTTCATGCGGGATTTATGCGGGCCAAGAGGTTTTGGATCTGGATTATCCGGAAGATTCCGAAGCGGGTGTTGACGGGAACTTTGTGATGACTGGCGGCAAGTTGATTGAGGTACAGATGTCGGCAGAAGGTTCACTGTTTACCCGCAAGCAGATGGATGGGCTTTTGGATCTGGCCGAAAAGGGTGTGGCCGAGTTGACGGCTGCGCAAATGGCGGCGGTTTCATAATGCGGCGATTTGACGGGAAAGAACTGATTGTCGCGACACACAATAACGGAAAATTGGTTGAAATTCAGGCTCTGTTAAAGCCATTTGGCGTTAACTTGTCGTCAAATGCTGACCACGATTTGCCCGAACCCGAAGAGACAGAGACCACATTTGCAGGCAACGCGAGGATCAAGGCCCACGCTGCGGCGAAGGCCACCGGATTGCCTGCGTTAGCCGATGATAGCGGAATTGAGATTGACGGCTTGGGTGGGGCGCCGGGCGTTTACACGGCGGATTGGGCCGAGACGCCCAACGGCCGCGATTTTGTAATGGCCATGACGCGAAGCTGGGACGCGCTAGAGGCGGCAAATGCACCTAGTCCTCGCACTGCGCGGTTTTGCTGCACTTTGGTTTTGGCATGGCCAGACGGGCATGATGAGGTTTTTGCGGGCCAGATGGAGGGTCAAATTGTCTGGCCGATGCGCGGAGATCAGGGCCACGGCTATGACCCGATTTTCCAACCTGACGGTTATGAAATAACTTTTGGCGAAATGGATCGTTGGGAGAAAAACAAGATCAGTCATCGCGCTGATGCGTTTGCGAAATTGGTCGCTGGCTGTTTTGCCTGAAGATTGGGAGAACGCCGGATTCGGGCTATATATCCATTGGCCATTTTGTCAGGCCAAGTGCCCGTATTGCGATTTCAATTCACATGTTGCTGCAAAAATTGACCAAAAAGCATGGGCCAAGGCCTATCTGAGCGAAATTGATCGTGTTGGCGCAGAAACCAGTGGGCGGATTCTACGGTCAGTATTCTTTGGCGGCGGCACGCCGAGCATGATGGACCCCGAAATTGTCGATGCCATTCTTTCAAAAGTCAGGTCGACGTGGGGCATGGCGAACGATATCGAGATTACCCTCGAGGCGAATCCAACATCTGTAGAAGCGGGGCGGTTTTCGGGGTATCGCGATGCAGGTGTGAACCGGATTTCGATGGGTGTTCAGGCGCTGAACGACGCAGACCTTAAGGCGCTGGGTCGACTGCACAGCCATTCAGAGGCGCTGGCCGCATTTGATGTCGCTCGCAATATTTTCGATCGGGTCAGTTTCGATTTGATTTATGCGCGGCAACACCAAACGCTGGACGCATGGCGCGACGAGCTCTCGCTTGCGTTAACTTTGGCGGTTGATCACCTGTCATTGTATCAACTGACAATTGAAAGTGGGACAGCATTTGGGGATCGGTATTCCGCGGGAAAACTACGTGGATTGCCCGACGATGATCGTGCCGCAGATATGTATGAGCTTACCCAACAGCTGTGTGAAGGTGCAGGATTTCCAGCGTACGAAGTGTCTAATCATGCCAAATCTGGCTCTGAAAGCTTACACAACAAGATTTACTGGAAATATGGCGACTATGCGGGGATTGGGCCTGGGGCACACGGACGCTTGACGATCAACGGGCAGAAATTTGCGACGGAAACGCCGTTGGCCCCCGGCGCCTGGCGTGGGTTAGTCGATAAAACCGGCAGTGGTGAGGGAGCGCGATCTGTTTTGACACAAGCCGATGCCGCGACCGAGTTTTTACTGATGGGCCTGCGTCTGACAGAGGGTGTTGATTTGACCCGCCTGAAGGCTGGAATATTGGAAAATATTGGGTTTAAAATCAATACGTTATCAGACATGGGTATGGTTGAGCGTACGCAAAACAGGCTGCGTGTCACGGCGAAAGGGCGGCCCGTTTTGAATGCGGTTCTAAGGCATCTTTTGGACGACTAACCGCCCGATAATGCCCGCAGCAAGTCGTCGAGTTGTTCAAGATCTTTGTAGGTGACGCTAAGCTTTCCACCTTGCGCGTTCGCCTTATGATCAATCGCCACCTTCATACCCAAGGTAGCGGAAAGTTCGCCTTCTAGCTGCAGAGTATCGGCGTCCTTCGTTGAGCTGATTACATTGGATTTCGGCTGTTTTGGCTTTCCTAGACCCTGTTTTACTAACTTTTCCGCGTCGCGAACAGAGAGGCCCTTTGCAACAATATGGTCGGCCATCTTTTGCGCATCATCATGCCCGATCAAGGCGCGAGCGTGCCCTTGAGACAGCTTTCCCTCAACCAAATAATCGCGCACTCCCTCTGGCAAGTTCAGCAATCGCATAAGGTTGGCAATATGGCTGCGGCTTTTTCCGAGAACGCTGGAAAGTTGTTCTTGGGTGTGGCCAAATTTTTGCATCAATTGGCGATAGCCGGCGCCCTCGTCGATCGGATTTAGATCAGCGCGCTGGATGTTTTCGATAATTGCGACTTCGAGAACTTCTGTGTCGCTATACTCGCGCACGACGACCGGAATTTCGTGAAGCTGGGCGATCTGAGAGGCGCGCCAGCGGCGTTCGCCCGCGACGATTTCATAGATATGCGCATCTGTCGGGTGCTTACGCACGATCAGCGGCTGAATAACGCCCTTTTCCGCGATAGAGGCGGCGAGCTCATCAAGCGCGTCCTTGTTAAAGGCGCGACGCGGCTGGTCGGGGTTTGGGCGTATTTTTTCGACAGGAACAAAGAAGTCAGGTCGCCGCGGTGATTGGCTTGCCGGGGGTGCAATTTCTTGGTTAACGTCAGACATCAAAGCAGAGAGTCCGCGGCCAAGTCCGCGTGTTTTGTTTTTCTTATCAACCATTTGCGTCACCCTTTGCGTAGAATTTCGTTATTTTTAAGGAGCTCTTTTGCGAGAGCACGATAAGCCAAACTGCCCTTTGATGTGGAGTCGTAGGTCAGAACAGGCGCCGCGAATGACGGGGCCTCGCTTAGGCGAACATTGCGGGGAATAACCGTTTTGAAAACAAGTTCACCAAGGTTTTCGCGCGCATCCGCTTCGACCTGTTGGGACAGGTTGTTACGCTTATCATACATCGTCAGCGCAATCCCCTCGATGCGTAGGTTTTTATTCGCGGTTTCGCGTATGTCGCGGATTGTAAGCATAAGCTGGGAAAGCCCTTCGAGCGCGAAGAATTCACTTTGCAAAGGGACCACGACGCCGTCTGCAGCAACCATGGCATTGACTGTCAATATGTTGAGCGAAGGCGGGCAATCAATCAATATGTAGTCAAAACCAAACTGGTCCATTGCCGTTTGCCGCAGCGCATCGCGCAGAAGGTAGCTACGTTTTTCATTCGCGATTAGTTCTATGTCTGCCGAACTAAGGTCGGTGGTCGCGGGGATTATCCAAAGATTATTGACGTCAGTCGTTTGAATTGCTTCTTCAGGTGTCGCGTCGCCGGCGATAAGTTCATAGGTCGTGATGTCGCGGGCGTTTTGATCAACGCCTAACCCCGTAGAGGCATTACCTTGGGGGTCGAGGTCCACCAAAAGAATTCTTTTTCCGACCTCGGCCAGCGCGGCGCCAAGATTAATTGTTGTTGTGGTCTTTCCAACGCCGCCTTTTTGGTTGGCGATTGCCAGAATTCGGGGAGCGGGAGTGCGGCTGGTGTCAATCACGAGCGATATCTTTCACAACGAGGATGCGGGCGTCTGGTTCAGTCATACTGGGGTGGGCGTCGAGTTCAAAGCGCCAATTCTGTTCGGCGGCTGAAATTTCTTCTGCAAAAGATCTACCCTTTGGCAGTATCGAATGTGCGCCGGGAGCCAAGTGGCGTGAAATTAGGGGAAACAGGTCTTGCAGGGAGCTTAGTGCGCGGGCGCTAAGGATGTCGGCGTTCTGTGGGGGAACCTGTTCTATTCTGTCAGCCAAGACGGATATATTGAGTTTTAGCTCGCGCGCAGCGGTTCGCAGGAAGGTTGCCTTGCGTTGATCGCTTTCTATCAGGGTAAATTGCATTTCTGGGCAAAGCTCTGCGCCCATCGCGGCCACGACGATGCCAGGAAAGCCGCCGCCGCTGCCGATATCGACCCAGTGCTTTGCCCCGGTCGGTGCGTATTGAAAGATTTGTGCGGAATCGACGATGTGTCGGCTCCAAAGGTCGGTTAATGTGCTGCGCGCAACGAGATTAATACGCGGATTCCACTTGATTGTGAGTGCGGCAAAGTCCTCCAGTCGGGCCATTGTTTCACGTGAAACATTTGTTCCAGCAAGATCGACCATATTATCCGTCCGTTCCGGTTAACTTTTGCCGCCGCAACCAAGCAACGATGAGCATAAGGGCAGCAGGGGTCATGCCTTCGATTCTACCGGCTTGTGCGACGTCATGAGGTTGTGATTGTTGCAATTTCTGTACCAGCTCATTGGATAGCCCGACCACAAGCCCATAATCCATATCTTGGGGGAGGACGTGTTTCTCATCACGCTCCATCGCAGCAATATCTTTCGCCTGACGCGAAATGTAGTTTGCATAAAGGGCGTCGTTCTTAATTTGTTGTTTGATATCATAAGGTTCGCCGAAACTTGTTCCGCTGAGCTTACAGATATGATCGAAGTCAAAGTCAGTCAATGAAAGCGCTTCGAGCGCCGTTCTGCTGGGGCCGTCAGGGGAAAGCTTTGCGCCGGACGCTGCTATTTGTCGTGCGCTAAAGGATATTGCTGACAGCCGCTTCTTCACACTCGAAATTGCGTCTGCTTTTTCTTGGTAAGCCGCCCAACGCGGGCTTGCGACGCAGCCAATGTCTCGACCCCACGACGTTAACCGTTGGTCCGCGTTATCAGCGCGCAATGACAGGCGGAATTCTGCGCGGGACGTGAACATACGGTAAGGCTCGGTAACGCCTTTTGTTGTGAGATCGTCAATCATGACGCCAATGTAGGACTCTCGCCGTTTGAAGTTGAGGCTTTCTTCGCCTTTGGCGCTTCGCGCGGCGTTCAATCCAGCGACCAAGCCCTGGGCTGCTGCCTCTTCGTAGCCGGTTGTGCCATTGATTTGTCCAGCGAGGTAGAGGCCCGGCACGTCGCGTAGTTCTAGTGTCTGTAGCAGAGCGCGGGGATCGATGTAGTCGTATTCGATCGCGTAACCGGGCTGGAGAATTTTGGCATTTTCCAAACCAACAATCGACCGCACGTAGAGGTCCTGTACTTCGACAGGGAGAGATGTCGAGATGCCGTTTGGATAAACCGTGTGATCATCTACACCCTCTGGTTCCAGAAAGATCTGATGCGATTCTTTTTCGCCAAATCGAACGATTTTGTCCTCGATCGAAGGACAATAGCGTGGGCCAATGCCGTCAATATGACCGCCATACATTGCGGACCTTGATAGGTTTTCCCGTATTATATCATGGGTTTGTGGATTTGTATGAGTAATGCCGCAGCTAATCTGCTTGGCCTGCACGCCCTTGGATAGGAAAGAGAAGAGCACGGGGTCATCGTCGCCCGGCTGCATTTCCAAAATGTCCCAATTGATCGTGCGACCGTCAAGGCGGGGCGGCGTTCCGGTTTTAAGGCGCCCAAGGGGCAGGCCGAAGCTATCTAGCCGTTCCGCCATTTTAACCGCAGGATTTTCGCCCATGCGCCCGCCAGGACGAGAAACGTCACCGATGTGGATAACCCCACGCAAGAACGTGCCCGTTGTCAGGATAACGGAACGAGATCGCAGCTCGGAGCCATCGCTAAGGACAATTCCAGTGACACGGTTTCCATCCATGAGCAGATCAGTTGCTTCGCCAACGACGACGCTAAGGTTATTGGCGTTCGCAATTTCAGCCTGCATCGCGGTTCGATAGATTTTCCGGTCGGCTTGCGCCCTAGGCCCTTGAACCGCGGGGCCTTTTTTACGGTTTAAAAGTCTGAATTGGATTCCAGCAGCATCAGCCACGCGCGCCATTGCACCATCAAGCGCATCGATTTCACGCACCAAGTGCCCTTTACCAAGCCCGCCAATCGCTGGATTACACGACATGACGCCAATCGTTTCTTGCGAAAGCGTTACGAGGGCGGTTTGCACACCCATGCGAGCCGCCGCTAACGCTGCTTCTGCGCCAGCGTGGCCGCCGCCAATGACCAATACATCAAAATGTTTCACGTGAAACAATCCTATTTTCCAATACAAAAGCTAGAGAAAATCTCTCCTAGCACGTCTTCTACGTCGATTCGTCCTACCAAGCTATCCACCGCCCGCGTCGCGGTACGGATGTCTTCGGCTACCAAGTCTTCCATGAAATCACCGTCAGTCATAGCCTGTTGCGCCGACTTGAGAAAGTCGAGCGACTTGAGCATCGCGAGTCGGTGTCGTTCACGCATGGCGACCCCGACCGTTGCGACCCGCGACGAAAGAACGGTTGTCAGTCGGGCAATCAATGCATCAACGCCGTCGCCATTTTTTCCTGAAATACCAAGTGCATCCCCCTGATAGATGTCAGATTTCGCCCGTAGTAAGACGTCATCTTTGGAGAGGGGAATCGATATCGGGTCGTCGGGCAGTTGCAGATAAACCCGTATATCAGCCATTTCCGCCCGTTCAATCGCGCGCTGAACGCCGATACCTTCGATGGCATCGTCGGTTTCGCGCAGTCCGGCGGTGTCGAGGATCGTGACCGGCAGGCCATTCAGGTCCATTTTCACTTCGATCACGTCACGCGTCGTGCCTGCGATCTCGGATGTTATTGCGGCCTCACGCCCTGCAAGTCTATTCAATAGGGTCGATTTACCCGCATTGGGCGCGCCGACGATTGCCACTTCGAAACCATGTCGCAGCCGTTCTGCGAAAACAACGCCAGCAGCCTCTTTTTCCAATTCAGCCCTGACATCGTGCAATAACGAGGTGACTTCAGGGCTCACGTCAACCGGCACGTCTTCATCTGCAAAGTCGATTGTGGCCTCGACGAGTGCTGCAGCGCGCAAAAGTTTGCGCCGCCATCCTTCCGCCAGATCGCCCAGATCACCCGATAGAACCCGCAATGCTTGCCTGCGCTGGCCTTCTGTTTCGGCATCGATAAGGTCCGCGAGCCCCTCGACTTGCGTGAGGTCCAGACGTCCATTGTCGAGAGCGCGCCGCGTGAATTCGCCAGCTTCGGCGGGCCGCAGATCAGGATTGTCACCCAGAACCCGTAGCACAGCACCGACCACGGCAATTGAGCCGTGCAAGTGTAATTCTACGACCTCTTCGCCTGTAAAACTTTGGCCCGATGGGAACACGAGAACGAGAGCTTGGTCGAGATGTTCGCCTGATTGATCCACCAAAGTGCGCAAACCGCGCCGTTCTGGCACGGTTTTCATCAATTTTTGGGCCGCTCTCGTCGCGCTGATGCCTGATAAACGTATCACAGCAACACCAGCGCGGCCCTGCGCAGTCGCTAGGGCAAATATCGTATCCATTTATTTAACCCGTTGTTTTAAAAGGGTAATCTATGTGTTCATTGAGTCGAAGAAGTCGGCGTTGGACTTGGTCTGCTTCAATTTACCAATCAGGAATTCAACGGCGTCAGTTGTGCCCATTGGGTTAAGGATCCGGCGCAACACGTAGGTTTTAGCAAGATCGGCTTTGTCGACAAGCAATTCTTCTTTGCGTGTCCCCGACTTGAGGATGTCCATCGCAGGGAAGACGCGTTTGTCGGCAACTTTCCGGTCGAGCACGATTTCGGAGTTACCTGTGCCTTTGAATTCTTCGAAGATGACCTCGTCCATGCGAGAGCCTGTGTCGATCAACGCTGTTGCGATGATGGTCAGGGAGCCGCCTTCTTCGATGTTACGCGCCGCACCAAAGAACCGCTTTGGTCGTTGCAAAGCATTGGCATCTACACCACCTGTCAGCACCTTACCCGAGGATGGCACCACGGTGTTATAGGCCCGACCAAGGCGCGTGATCGAATCGAGCAGGATCACAACATCGCGTTTATGCTCGACCAGGCGCTTGGCTTTTTCGATCACCATTTCAGCAACTGCGACGTGACGTGTTGGTGGCTCGTCAAATGTCGAGGAGACAACTTCGCCTTTAACCGAGCGCTGCATGTCGGTCACTTCTTCTGGCCGCTCGTCGATAAGCAGAACGATAAGGTAAATCTCGGGGTGGTTCTTTTCGAGTGAGTTCGCAATGTTTTGCAACAAGACGGTTTTACCTGTGCGCGGGGGAGCGACGATCAAGGACCGCTGGCCTTTCCCGATAGGTGCCACCAGATCGATGATCCGCGCGGATTTGTCTTTGATTGTCGGGTCTTCAACTTCCATTTTGAACCGCTCGTCGGGGTAAAGCGGGGTCAGATTATCAAAGGCGACTTTGTGCTTGGTTTTCTCTGGGTCTTCAAAGTTGATTTTCTCAACGCTGGTCAAGGCGAAATAGCGCTCTGCATCGTTTGGTTCTTTCATCACCCCTTCGACGGTATCGCCGGTCCGCATAGAATGCGCGCGGATCATTTCGGGCGAGACATAGATGTCATCAGGTCCGGGCAGGTAGTTTGCCTCTGGTGATCGCAAGAACCCGAAACCGTCTTTGAGGACTTCCAGAACGCCGTCGCCGCCGATGATCCATTCTTCGTCTGCTCGTTCTTTCAAAATCGCGAACATCATGTCGCCTTTGCGCATGGTGGATGCGTTTTCGATTTCGAGTTCTTCAGCCAGCGTCAGAAGTGCCTTTGGGCTTTGGGCTTTCAGATCGGCAAGGTTCAAACGGTCAATAGTCATGAATATATCCAATTACCGCGCCCATAAGGCCGGTATTTTCGTAATAGGGGTGGAAAAGCTATGATCCCGGGCGGGTAGCGAGGGTATCTTTAGGCGGCAATAGGGCAAAGGTCAATCAAAACGGCCGTACGATGATCATAATGACGATTATGACCATAAGCACTGTCGGGACCTCGTTGGCGAGCCTGTAGGTCCGCCCTGTGCGCGTGTTGATACCTTTGGCGAAATCTTTGCGCCGCGCAGAAAGCCAGCCGTGAAACGCGGACATCAGGATGACGGCGATGATTTTAATCCATGCCCATGCTTGGCTAAAGTCAAATGCGCCCGCGTAGATCAGGATCAGGCCGCAAACCCAAGCGACAGTCATCGCGGGGTTGATGATAAGCCGAAGCAGTTTTTGTTCCATGATCTGAAAGGTTTTATCCAGCTCGGAGCCGACCGTGGCCCGTTCCGCGTGATAAACGAATAACCGTGGCAGATAGAACATTCCCGCCATCCATGAAATGACGGCCATCACATGTAATGCCTTGATCCATGGGTAAAGCGTATTGATCAGATCAGTCATGGTCAGAGCGTCCTCTTAATATAATTAAGTATATATATAGAAAGATGATGAAGAGGTAGGGCACGTCGTTTGTGTGGATTGTTTTTTTATCCGCAGAGTTATCCCCTTTTCAACCGCTGTTATTTCGGTCTGCGTTGCGGAAATTGATATTTTTTACCTATTTATAACAAAAGATTAAGCGTGTCCGTCAGGGGTAGATAAATTGGGCGAAGCCGCTTGACACGCGGCATGTGACGATTCCCCCACAAGGCCGACTTATCCTTCTCCACAGTGGACATTTGACGTGAAGGACGAGCATAAAGCCGGAAAGACCCACAGATGCCATCATTGTTCAACCTATCCACCTGATCATCCGCGCGATGACACAGACGTTTTCCAAAGAGTTATCCACATGAAGCAGCAAATTATTCTTGCGTCCGGCTCTGATATTCGCGCCACTTTGTTGCGCAATGCAGGGCTGACGTTTGATGTGGTCGTCCCACGGGTCGACGAGCAAATGATGACGCAATCATTGATCGCCGAGGCCGCGTCGCCACGTGATATTGCCGATGCTTTGGCCGAAATGAAAGCCCTGCGTGTCGCTGCGAAAAACCCCGATGCGCTTGTGATTGGATGTGACCAAGTTCTGGCGCATGGTCGTGATTTATTATCAAAACCAAAGACCTCCGACGAGGCGATTGCGCAATTGAAGGTGTTGCGCGGTCAAACGCATCAGCTTTTGTCCTCTGCGGTGATTTATGCAGATGGCAAACCGCAGTGGCGTCATGTGGGTCAAACCCGATTGTTCATGCGAGATGTGTCTGATGCCTATCTTGATGCCTATGTCGCCCGCAACTGGGACAGCATCCGTCACGCAGTCGGCGCTTATAAGTTGGAAGAGGAGGGCGCGAGGTTGTTTTCACGCGTTGAAGGCGACTATTTTAATGTCTTGGGTATTCCGTTGTTAGAGCTCTTGTCATATCTGACGCTTCGCGGGACAATTGACGGATGATGACACAGATCCCTCTTGCTGGCGTGCTGGGTAACCCGATCGCGCAATCAAAATCGCCTAAGCTGCATAAGCATTGGTTGCGAAAATATGCGCTGCCCGGGGATTATGTGCCGATCCATGTGACCGATTACAACCTTGAGGCTGTGCTGAGGGCGATGCCCAAGATGGGGTTTGTCGGTGCAAATGTGACCCTGCCACATAAAATCGCTGCCCTGCAATTGGCTGATCAGGTGAGTGACCGCGCGACCCTTATTGGTGCTGCGAATACGCTTACCTTTCGTGATGACGGCACGATTTACGCAGATAACACAGATGGTTACGGATTTATTGCGAACCTTAAGCAGAATGCCCCAGACTGGGACCCGACATCTGGTCCTGCCGCTGTATTGGGGGCCGGCGGTGCCGCACGCGCGATTATTGTTGCACTTGCAGATGCTGGTGTATCGGAGATTTTACTGTCCAACCGCACCCGTCCAAAAGCAGATGCGCTGCGTGCAGAGTTTGGGGCCCGCATCCGTGTGGTTGATTGGGTACAGGCGGGGAACATGCTGGAGGAGGCAACAACGGTTGTGAATACAACGTCGCTGGGCATGGTTGGGAATGCCGAATTGCGCGTGCCGCTGGATGGTTTGCGCGCAGGCACGTTGGTGACTGATATCGTTTATAGCCCGCTGCGCACCAAGCTATTGCACGATGCAGATGCTGCGGGATGTATCACGGTTGATGGTTTGGGCATGTTGTTGCATCAAGGTGTGCCGGGGTTCGAGCGCTGGTTTGGTGTGCGTCCCCAGGTCGATGATGAGACCCGCCAAGCGGTTTTGGGATGAGTTTTCTGCTGGGGCTTACAGGCTCGATTGGTATGGGTAAATCGACCACGGCGCAGATGTTTCGCGATGAGGGTATTCCCGTATGGGATGCGGATGCTGCGGTGCATAAGATTTATGCCAAAGGCGGGGCTGCGGTTCCGGTTTTTGCTGATCGTTATCCAGAGGTCGTGACGAATGGTGCGGTATCCCGCCCTGCGCTGCGAGCCTTGATTGCAGCAAAACCTGATGTGCTGCGCGAGATTGAGCAGATTGTTCATCCGTTTGTCGCCGATGATCGCAAGGCGTTCCTTGCGCGCCATTCCGATGCGCTATTGGTTTTTGACATTCCGCTGTTATTCGAGACCAAAGCAGACCTTTGGTTGAATGCGGTGGCTGTGGTCACCGCCCCGCTTGATGTGCAGCGTGCCCGCGTTTTGGATCGTCCAGAGATGACGCAGGCGCAATTCAATTTGATTATATCCAAGCAGATGCCAGATGCGGAAAAGCGTGCCCTTGCTGACTATGTGATCGAGACGGTATCGATGGACGCCGCGCGTCTCTGTGTGCAACATATTATCGACAAACTGAAAGGCCAGCCCATTGCGTGAGATCGTACTTGATACAGAGACCACTGGATTTGAGCCAGCCGACGGTGACCGTATTGTTGAAATTGGTGCGATCGAGCTGATTGGTCATATGCCGACGGGTCGCACATACCATCAATATATTAATCCCAAGCGGTCGATGCCTGCGGGTGCCTTTGGTGTGCACGGGATTGGACCGGATTTGTTAGAGCCGCCGCAACCGGTTTCGCCCGGTCAAGTGACTTTGCGCGATAAGCCGGTATTTGCTGATGTTGCGCAGGGTTTCATTGATTTCATTGGCGATGCCAAGCTGGTCATTCACAACGCCGCCTTTGACATGAAGTTTTTGAATGCCGAGCTGGGCTGGGTCAATCGACCGCTTTTGCCGATGGATCAATCGGTCGATACGCTTGCGATTGCGCGCCGCAAGTTTCCCGGGTCACCTGCCTCGCTGGATGCGCTTTGCCGCAGGTTCGGGATTGATAACACCAGTCGCACGCTGCACGGCGCGCTATTGGACAGTGAAATTCTGGCAGAGGTGTATCTGGAGCTGATCGGTGGACGCCAACCCGATTTTGCGCTGGCATCGGATAATCGCAAATCAAATGCGGCTGACTCGGGTGCTGCATGGCGGGCGGTGCCGCGCGCGATACCTTTAGAGTCCAAGCTGACAAATGAAGAAGCCGCCGCACATGATGCTTTTGTTAAAAAGCTGGGCGACGGCGCTGTTTGGAAAAAGCTGGGCTAGGCTTAGTTTATTTTTGCTTTATCGGTCTCGGCCCGACGCGCGATTTCATTGCGGTAAAGCGCCATGAAGTCGATTGTCTCCAAGTTAAGAGGTGGGAAGCCGCCGTCGCGTGTCACGTCGCTTACGATCCGGCGCACGAACGGGAATGTAATGCGTGGGCATTCGATGAGAAGGTAGGGGTGCATCTGGTCTTCTGGCACGCCTTTGACTTCGAAGACGCCGGCATATTCCAATTCCAGAACAAAAAGAGGATCGCCCTTTTCTTTGGTATTGCTTTCGATTTTCAGCTTTGTAACCACTTCGAACTGGTCTTCTGTGCCGCGTTTGCGGGCGTCCAGATTGACCTGCACTTTGATTTCTGGTTGCGCGTCGCCTGATACGCCTTTTTGCGCAAGGATGTTTTCAAACGACAGGTCGCGCACGTATTGTGCAAGCACGCGGTTGGTTACTGTTGCTGCGGCAGCAGCGTCTGCGCCTGTTTGTGGTGTATCGGCCATAATTTGCTCCGGCGTTTTTAAGGTTCGGTAGTTGTTATCAGGCCTTGGTCCGTGTCTCAATCAGGTTTAGTCGCGAGTCCAGCCTGATGGTTTGTTATCTGTAGGCTTAACCACCTTGAAATCGCCATCAATGACCTGATCTGCGGGCCCTTGTGGTTGTTGCGGTTGGGGTCCCGCTGAAAATTGCTGCACTTTTATTTTGGATTTGGCATATTTGAATGCTGCGGCCCGAAAAGGTGGGAAAAGCAGGGCAAAGCCGACCGCATCGGTGAAAAACCCCGGCGTCAGCAGCAATGCGCCCGCAAAAATGATCATCGCGCCGTTTGCCAGTGGTTCGGTTGGATCGCTTAGGGATGCAAAGGACCCTTGCAGCTTGGATAATTCACGTGCGCCTTGGCTGCGCACCAGTGAGGAGCCCAAAATAGCGGTGCCCAAAACGATTCCTAGGGTCGGCCAGAGACCGATGAAGCCGCCAACCTGAATGAATAGGGCGATTTCAATTAGGGGAATCGCGATAAATGCTATTAAAAGCCACATTGCGTGGGCCCTTTCTCATGTTGTTGCAGGGGTAAGGTGGACTTGGCCCCCCGCCGCACTTACATAAGAGACGCAACACCGTGTTTCCATGCCCTATGTAAAAGAGGCCCCAATGAACTCTCCGATTATCCAACTTTTGGTACTTGCTGGCATAGCAGTATTTTTGATTTTGCGCTTGCGCAGCGTCTTGGGAACGCGCGAGGGATTTGAGAAACCGAAGGTGAAGGATGACGCGCATAGCCGCCGTCGTGGTGATTTTGAAGTGATTGAGGGCGGCCCTGACCCAGATATCACGGATCATACCAAGGAGGGGTCCGAGGCCGCTAAGGCGCTTGCGCAAATGAAGCGTATTGATCCTGCATTTAATGTCTCTGAATTTTTGGGCGGAGCGCGTGGCGCATACGAGATGATCCTGATGGCGTTCGAGCGCGGCGATTTGGCCAGTGTGCTGCCGTTTATCTCGGAAGATATTTATGAAGCGTTTTCAACTGTCGTCGATGAGCGTGAAAAGAAGGGTTATACTGTCGAGGCCACGTTTGTTGGCATTTCCGACCTTGTCCTTAAGGACGCGACGTTTGACGAGGCCACGCAGGAAGCCGAACTTACTGTGCGTTTTACCGGTGAGATGAATTATCAGGTGCGCGATGCCGGTGGTGATGTGATCGAGGGCAATGCCAATGAGATCAAGCGCCAGAAAGACGTTTGGACCTTTGCCCGCGACATGGATGCCAATGATCCGAACTGGCGTCTTGTTGCCACTGGCGAATGATCCAAAGTTGGCTAGGGGCTGTGGCCCTTAGCGTTTCGATAACGGGGGCCGCTGTGGCAGAACCGACCTACACGTTGCTGTCGTTTGATGACCTAGCGGATTGGTCTGCAGATGATCATCAGGCGGCGCTGACGGTTTTTATCGAAACTTGCGGTGATTTGGCCGACCCAGAGTGGGCGAGCATTTGTGCGATTGCCAAGACGACCACGGACGCACGTGCATTCTTTGAGGCTTTTTTTCAGCCTGTTTTGGTGCAGGACGGCGAACCGATGTTGTTTACCGGATATTTTGAACCAGAATTGCGCGGCGCCCAAGAGCAGGGCGGCCCCTATCAATATCCAATTTATCGCCTGCCCGAAGATCATGTTGCTGGCGAATTGTATTTAACGCGCGAGCAGATCGAGGATGGTCGTCCGCTTGCGGGCCGTGACCTCGAGATTGCGTGGCTTGCCAATGCGGTCGATTTGTTTTTCCTGCAGGTGCAGGGGTCTGGCCGCATTCGGTTTGAGGACGGTGGTGGTATCCGCGTGGGATACGGCGGCAAGAACGGGCATACCTATTCATCCGTCGGTCGCGAATTGGTGAGCCGAGGGGTTTACGATGAGCATCAAGTGTCAGCGCAAGTTATTCGCAATTGGGTGCGCGATAATCCTGATCAGGGGCGCGAACTTTTGTGGGTCAACGAAAGTTATGTGTTTTTCCGCGAAGTGAACGAGGTGCCTGCTGACAAGGGTCCATTGGGTGCGATGAACAGGTCGATTACGACAGGCCGGTCGATTGCGGTTGATCCGGCTTTCACCGAGCTTGGCACCCCTGTTTGGGTTGAAAAGGAAGGTGCCGCACCGATGTATCGCTTGATGGTTGCTCAGGACACTGGCTCGGCGATCAAGGGTGCGCAGCGAGCTGATATTTTTTACGGCACCGGTGATGCAGCAGGTCGTAAGGCGGGCCGTATCAAGGATGGTGGTCGTATGATCCGGCTTTTGCCGATTCAAATGGCCTATGCATTGTTGCCCGAAATAATTGAATGAGACGTCCGCGGCATCTTTCCAATGAAGAGCGCGCGCTTTGGGATCGCGTTGCGGGGACGGCGATGCCGCTGGACCCGACCCGTCCTGTCGAGCCGCCAGTGCCGGCGGCGAAACCAGTGAATAGGCCGGTGGTGCGCGAGGTTGATCCGATCCACCACTTTATGTTGGGAGAGAAGGCGGGTCATAAGCCCCGCGGGCATGATATTTTGCCTAATGTGACGGCCCGTTTGACCAATGCGCCAGTGCAAATGGACAACAAGGCCTATACCAAGATGACCCGTGGCAAGTTAAAGCCCGAGGCGCGGATAGACTTGCACGGCATGACGATGGCCGAGGCGCATCCTGAATTGGTTGCGTTTATTCTGGGGTCGCAAGCGATTGGTCGTCGGTTGGTCTTGGTGATTACCGGCAAAGGTAAGGCGAGAGATGATGGGGGTCCGATGCCTGCGAGGCAGGGAATTCTGCGCCATCAGGTACCGCAATGGATGGCGCTTTCACCGCTTGCGCAGGCGATTTTACAAGTGACACCCGCGCATCTGAACCATGGCGGGCATGGGGCCTATTACGTTTATTTACGCCGCAGCAGATAGCGCACGGGCCATGCGCGCGGCGAGGCCCAGCAAGACCGCGCAGATTGCAAAGACACCCGCATAGGCCAAAAGCTGTATTTCGATCCCGACGTTTGCATCGATCAACCAGCCACTGATGCCAGGCCCAAGTGCGGAGCCGAGCACCATGAGGGCGGTTGCTGCGGATTTGATCGAGCCGATGTATCGCGTGCCGTAAAAATCTGCCCAAACTGCGTTGATGATCGTGGTATGTCCGCCGCCTGCAATGCCCATCAGGATGACGGCGCCTGCGGTCCAGATAAGGGTGGGCGCGTACCAGTTTATGACGAAAGCCGCCACATAGGGCAAAATATAGAACGGCAGCAATCGCACAACACCAAAGCGGTCGATGGCCCAGCCATAGCCGATTGTGCTAAGTGCGAGGGCGATTGTGCCAAGCGGGAAGACCGCAACCAGTGACAGATGGGTCCATCCTTTGACTGTGGCGAAGTAAGCCTGGTGGAACCAGAACACGGTGCCGAAGGCTGCAAATGACACGATGGCCGGAACAATTAGCCAGAACAGTGGATGTGAGAGCGCCTCGCTCCGTGTCCAGTGCTTACCCAACAGCCCAGTGGACGAGTTGACCTGTGCTTCGCTTTGAGGTGTGCGTTCGAGGCGCAGCAACATGTAAAGCACGGGCGCCATCGCAATGCAGAAGACCGCGAAATAGATCCAGAGTGTGCGCCATTCGATGAGGGTTTTGAGCCAGACCATGGTGAGGGGCAATGTGGCCTCGGCGAGCATGAAGCCGAGACCTGCGACGGCGAGCGCCCGTCCACGTGTTGCGATAAACCAGCGAGACATCGCGATGGCGGACATATGGGTTGCCATCCCTTGCCCCAAAAAGCGCAGGGCAAATATAACGACAATCAGGCTGGCAAGGTTTGTGGAGTAAGCCATCGCAAGCGAGCCAAATGCGAGCCCTGTGGCCACCAGAATGCCCAATGTGCGCACGCGGAATATGTCTGCCAATCCGCCTGCGAAGATCATCACGAAGGCCGAGGCCATCGTGCTGAACATATAGATGACGCCCCAATCGCCGTTCGACATTCCGTAGGTTTCGCGGATTTCACCGCCAAAGATTGAGATGAAAAAAGTCTGGCCGAAACTGGACATGAAAGACAACAACGCGCCCGTCGCAAGGAAGGGCGCGTTTTGTTTGATGAAGCTGAGGTAGCCTGTGTTCATCCGCCAAGTGATGGGTATTTCACGGACAAAAGGAAAGCCCTAAAGCGGACTTACAGGACGTAGCGGGACAAGTCGGTTGAGCGCGATAATTCGCCCAAGTGTTGTTCCACGAACGCAGCGTCGATTGTGATGCTGTCACCTGCTTTATCGGGCGCATTGAACGACAGGTCTTCAAAGACCCGCTCGATCACGGTGTAGAGCCTACGCGCGCCAATGTTTTCGACGCTTTCGTTCACTTCGGCGGCGATTTTCGCCAGTGCTTTGATACCGTTCTCCGAGAAGGTCACCGTGACTTTTTCAGTGGCCATAAGTGCGGAGTATTGCAGAGTAAGCGCATTATCGGTTTCGGTCAGGATGCGCACAAAGTCGGCCTCCGTTAGGGCGCGCAATTCGACGCGGATTGGCAGGCGGCCTTGCAGTTCTGGAAGAAGGTCAGAGGGTTTTGCGACGTGGAATGCGCCTGATGCGATGAACAGGATGTGGTCGGTTTTGATGGGGCCGTGTTTTGTGGATACTGTAGTGCCTTCGATAAGAGGCAGCAGATCGCGCTGCACGCCCTCGCGAGAAACATCGGCGCCACGTGCGTCTGCACGCGCGCAGACTTTGTCGATTTCATCCAAGAATACGATGCCATTTTGTTCGACAGCTTCGAGCGCGATTTTGGTGACGGCTTCATTGTCCAATAGTTTGTCAGCCTCATCGGCGATTAGCGCGTCATAGCTGTCGGCGACGGTCATTTTCTTTTTGACAGTGCGTCCGCCCAATTTGCCGAACAATTCACCCAAGTTCATCATGCCGCCCATGCCGCCGGGTTGGCCCGGGACTTCAAAGCCGCCCATCGGGTTGGATGTGTCGGCGAGTTCGAGCTCGATGATGGTATTGTCGAGCTCACCTGATTTGAGTTTTTTGCGGAACAGGTCGCGGGTGCCGCTGCGTGCGTCTGTTCCTGCCACCGCGGTGATGACGCGTTCTTCTGCGGCTTCGCGCGCTTTGGCGTTCACATCTTCGCGCATGTGTTCGCGGGTGTCGATAATCGCGTTTTCAATCAGGTCGCGAATGATCTGTTCAACGTCGCGCCCGACATAACCCACTTCGGTAAACTTGGTGGCTTCGACTTTGATAAAAGGCGCGCGCGCGAGTTTGGCCAAGCGGCGCGAGATTTCGGTTTTACCGACGCCGGTGGGGCCGATCATCAGGATATTTTTTGGATAGACTTCATCGCGCAAATCGTCGCCAAGCTGCTTGCGCCGCCAGCGGTTGCGCAGGGCCACGGCCACAGCGCGCTTTGCATCATTTTGGCCGATGATATGGCGGTCGAGTTCCGAGACGATTTCGCGGGGGGTCAGGTCGGTCATGATTGGATGCTTTCCACTGTCAATTTGCCGTTGGTGTAGACGCAAATGTCGGATGCGATGGCCATCGCTTTGCGAGCGATCGCTTCTGCGTCAAGGTCGCTATCCATCAAGGCACGTCCCGCGGCGAGCGCGAAGTTGCCGCCAGAGCCGATGGCTGTGACATCATATTCTGGTTCTAAAACATCACCTGCGCCTGTGATGACAAACAGCTCTTTCCCGTCGGAGACGATGAGCATGGCCTCCAGTTTTTGCAGGTATTTGTCGGTGCGCCAATCCTTTGCCAAATCTACAGAGGCGCGGGCGAGTTGACCGGGGGTGGCTTCGAGTTTCTTTTCGAGCCGTTCCAGAAGTGTAAAAGCGTCGGCGGTGGAGCCTGCAAAGCCTGCAATGACATCTTGGCCGCCAGGCGACAGTCGGCGCACTTTGCGCGCGGTGCCCTTGATCACGGTTTGGCCAAGGCTGACTTGACCGTCGCCCGCGATGACGACTTTACCGCCCTTACGCACACCGATGATGGTGGTGCCGTGCCAACCTGGAAATTCGTCTTTTGCCATTGCTGCATCCTTCGCTTTGTTGAAACCTATATGGCGGTCGGTGGGGAATGCTACAAGGCGGACATAAAAAAGGGCGCCACCGGGGCGCCCGATTTTATTGATTTAGACGGCTTAGATCGAATCTTCGATCCAGCTTTGCAGCGCGGCTTTTGGTGCGGCACCTGCTTTGTTGGACACAACTTCGCCGTCCTTGAAGATGAACAGGGCGGGGATGCCCCGCACGCCCATTTGAGCGGGGGAGTTTGGATTGGTGTCGACGTCTACTTTGACGACTTTGATTTTGCCTGCCATTTCGACGGACAGTTCTTCAAGCGCTGGGCCGATCTGTTTGCATGGGCCGCACCATTCTGCCCAGAAGTCGACGACGACTGGGATATCAGACTGGCGCACTTCGGCGTCAAAGGTTGCATCGGTTACTGCTACTGTGGCCATTGGGGCTCTCCTTGGCGGAATTGATATGGGGGAACCTATGAACCGCGCCCGCAATGGTCAAGGCGTGGTCACGCGTCCGAGAGCGTCAGCGACAAGTTTAGCGGGCATTTGCATCAGAGTGGCGGTTTGGGTCCATAGAATTGCCACTTCGATGGCGTGATCGGGGAATACTTTTTCCAAAGCGGCGCGGTAGGCGCCCATTTGACGCAACAGCCCTTCGGGGGTTTGTTCGGGCGCATCTGGGACGAGGTGGTTGGATTTGTAGTCGACCGCAAGAACCGACGTGTCGGTTATGAGTAGCCGGTCAATCGCGCCGTGGAAGCGCATGTCGCCGACCGCCGCCGTAATATCAACCTCGCTCAAGGCGTCGTCGATCCACAGGTGGGCGAGTGCAGGCGCTTCAAGAACGGCCATGACGTGACTGGCGATTTCGGTATCGTCAGCAAGGCCTTGGTCCATGCCCGATAGCAGCCCTTTGGCCAGGGCGGCCCTGTCGGCGGCTGGCACGATTGGCAAGTGTTCCAACAGCAGGTGAATTGCGGTGCCGCGCACCAGCGCGGAGTCTTCGTCCAGTTTACTGGGGTCACCAGCCAACACCTTTGCACCGCCCAAGTCGGAGGGAGCCAGAGTTTTGCGCATGTCGATTGCGGGGAGGTCACCCAGGGTTAATGTATCGGTGGATGTCGCGGCCAATGCAGCAGGATGTATCATTTCGCCGCTGGTCCAAAGGGCGTGAGAGACCCGCTTGATTGGCAAGCCGTGGCTGATATCATCGACGGCGCCCGCGTGGTCCATACCGCGCGCGATCATTGTGAACCAGCTATCGTCGCCGTCGCCTGTGTCACCTGCAGCCGCAACAATTAGCCATTTTTCGGCGCGGGTCATAGCGACGTAAAGAAGTCGGAGGCGTTCCTCTTCCAAGGTGTCTTTGATCGTGGATGTCATGGTTTGCACAACCGCAGGCGCGCTGTCGGCATTTGGTCGCCAGATGATTTTTTCATCCGCCGGAATGAGATCACCGACTGTTGCATCCTTCTTTTTCGCGCAGTCGGGTAAGATGACGATTGGTGCCTCTAACCCCTTGGCGCCATGTACTGTCATCACGCGGATGCGATTGCCCTGACTGTCCATCTGCCGCTTGATTTCCAGATCGTCTGTTTGCATTGCGGCCAAAAAGCCCGTCAAGCTAGGCACGCCCGTGGATTCGTAGATCAACGCTTGTGATAACAACGCGTCAATGCCGTCTTCGGCCTCGATGCCGATCCGCGCGAGCAGGTTTTGACGACCGTTGTGCCGTGTCAAAATACGTTCGATCAGGTCGTAGGGACGCAAGTAATCGGCCTGCTGACGCAGGTCTTGCAAGATATCAATTGTGGCTTGGTGCTGATGTGCGACCCGCAGTGTCGCCCAAAGATACCCTTTTTCAGGACGGTGGTGCGCCAGCGAAAACAGGTCTTGTTCGGTCCAACAAAACAACGGGGATTTCAGCGCGCAGGCCAGCGAGAGGTCGTCCTCGGGGAGGGCCACAAATGACAAAAGTGCGGTCAGGTCGCGCACCGCAAGTTCGGCCCCGACCCGCAACCTGTCCGCCCCTGCGATTTGTAATTCGGCGGCTTTACAGGCGCGAATGATTTCGGTGAACAGCCCCGTTTTGCGTCCACGCACGAGGATCAAAATGTCACCTTCGGTGATCGGGCGGTGGTTGTAGGTGTCGGTTTTGTCGATTTCGACGGGCAGCGTGTCATGGGTGATCATGTGTTTGATCTGGCTGGCGATCTGATTGGCCAGAACCACGATTTCGTTTGTTTCAGATGGCTGATCGACCGGTGAGAACCAGTCGGTCGGGTCTTCGACTTCGGTCTTGGGGATAACTGGCCAAAGATCGACGCGGCCGGGCATGTCGGCCTTGAATGCAATGTGCTTGGCTTCCGTTTCCGGGTCGATGTTTTTGGGACCGACAAATGTGTCGTCTACCACGCGCAAGATCGCAGGAGAGGATCGGAACGAGTAGGTCAGTTGCATATTGGCGAGACTGCGGCCCACATGCGCGAGGGCATTATCGAAGTGGTGGCGCATTTTGTCGAATGCTTCTGGTGCCGCGCCTTGGAAAGAGTAGATTGATTGCTTGCGGTCACCGACAACGAAAATTGTGCGCTCTTTATCGGGGTTGGCACCGACGCCGGCGGTGAATTCGTGGGTTAGCTGCCGGATGACGGCCCATTGGTTGGGGCTGGTGTCTTGGGCCTCGTCCACAAGCACGTGGTCGATGCCACCATCAAGCCGGAACAGGACCCAAGCGGCGACTTTTTCGTCGGTAAGAAGTAGTTTGGTTTTCACGATCAGGTCGTCGAAATCAAGTAGTCCCATGTCAACCTTGCGCTGCTCGTAGGCAGGGAGGAACAGGTCGCAAAAGTCATATAGTGCGCGGGTTCTTGCGGCGGCATCTAGAGCCGTATCATACGATTTTGCCTGTGCGACGCGGTCCATCCATGCATGTAGATCGTCGACAATCGGGACTGCGGCGTCGACGGCTTTGCTGTGATTGCTTTGTGGGAAATTGACCGATTTTGAAGATGCGTCTTTGGCATAGAGGAATAATTTGCATAGGGAATTGTAGTCGTCCCAAGTTGGCGATTTCAGATCAAGGGTCTTTAGGGTGGCGGCGAATTTTTTGTAGGTTGCGGATTGATCGGCGAAGGCTTGGGATATTTCTTCGACGAGGCCTGCCTCGGTGCCATCAATCGCGATGCTTGGGATATCGGCGCGACGTAGTCCTTCGGGGTATCCAAGAAGATTGGCCAGATCGGTATCCGACATGGGGGATTGAAATTTTTCGCGCTGTCGGGCGATATCTGCGGTGAAATCGGCCAGATCGGCGCCTGTAAAATGAGCGAGTAATGCGTCAACGACTTCAGCATGGCCCCCCGCTATCATATCATCGACAACCTCAGCGCGCAGGTCTCGGGCGATCGTGTCTTCCATTTCGCGGAACTGTGGGCTGATGCCAGCCTCGAGCGGGAACCGCCGCAAGACACCGCCGCAAAATGAGTGGATGGTCTGGATTTTCAGGCCACCAGGCGTTTCGATGGCACGTGCGAAAAGTTGGCGGGCGCTTGCCAGTCGGGATTTGTCGATGACCCCTTCGGTGCCCAGTTCCATCAAGTCGCTGCGCAGATTTTTGTCGTTCATCATCGCCCAAGCGCCCAGTCGTTGGAACAGGCGGTTTTGCATCTCGGCGGCGGCGGCTTTGGTATAGGTCAGGCAGAGGATATTTTGCGGCTCGACCCCGTCAAACAAAAGCCGCGCGACGCGGTCGGTTAACACGCGGGTTTTGCCGGACCCTGCGTTGGCCGAAAGCCAAGTGGAGGCCTTGGGGTTGGCGGCGTCGACCTGCCGTTGGGAGGCGTCGTTGCGGATCACGTCAAATCCTCCGGTTCTGCGGTTTGGCTGGTGTCCCATTCGCCAAATCGCGACAGGTGGTCGTAATAGCTTGTGTCGGAGCGCGAGTAGGTTGCGATACGCGCCGTGTAGCCACGCGATTGGACGTTATATTCGTCGAGCAATTTTTTGAAATCGGCCCAGACTTGGTTGGTGGGGTTGTCGTCGAGCGGCGCGATTACGTCTTTCATTGTGGTGTTGACCGCAACAAAGGTCGCGCCGTCCACCGCGCGTTTGCCAAGGTCGTTAAAGGCACCAAATTCGAGCATTGCCGCTTCGAGTAATAGCTGCTTGTCGAACAGTGTTTGCATCTTGGTTGTGGGGATCTGGCCGGTTTTGTAGTCATAGATCAGCGCGGATCCGCTGGCTGTCAGATCGATGCGGTCCGCTTGGCAAGTTAAATTGACACCCGTATCCGACACCGGAATTTCTCCCCATGTTTCCAAAATATGAGACCCGGCGAGGGATTGCCGGTGCTGTTCGCCTGTCAGATATTGATCGGCGATCCGGTCAAACCGAGAGAGCCATTGCGCGCGTATCGTGGGCCAAGGGCAGTCGCGAGTGAAAATCTCATGGGCGATTTGTATAAGGGACGAGCGGGCACCTTCGTCTGCCGCAATAGTGCCGCCAGCGATGAATTTCTCGAGGATTTCGTGCACAATGATGCCGCGCAGCCGGAAGTCGACGGTGGGTATGAGCGGGTTCAATTCTTTGAGGCGGAGGACCTTTTGCGCGTAGATCGCATAGGGGTCGCGGATCAGGGTTTTGACCTGCGTGACGGAAATACTTTTTGGTCGCGCGGCAATCGGGGGTCGCGGTGATGGCCGTTTTGCGGGCTCCAATTTGCGTATTGGCATTGACAGGGCGGCGGATTTTTCTAGCCAATTGTTGCCATCGGAGCGCATTCGCTCAAGGGCGATTTGGCCGTTTTGATCGGGTAGTCCGCCCAGCAAGTTGACCAAGCGGTTGACCCAGCGCGAGGGGACTGTTTCGGCCTCGGCGGATCGTTTGGCGCGGCTGATCCAGACTTCTTTTCCGGCAACGGCCTGCTGGTAATCATGTGCCGACAGGCCGATCCGTCGCTCTGGCAGCAAAAGCCCAGCTTGCTTGCGCATGTTCCTGTTAAGCCACGGATCGGGTGCGGCGGCCTCGGGCCAGATCCCTTCGTTCATGCCGCCGAGGATGACCAGATCTGCGCTTTGAACGCGGGCATCAAGGATGCCCCAGATCAGGATGTTCGGCTGCGCGCCATCGGGGTTGCGCACTGTGCCGTCGGCCAAGATTGCACCGAACATTGCAGCATATTCGCGTGGGTTCAGGGTGCCGCCGACATCGGCATGAGCCGCGAGGTTATCGCAGACCCGGCGGGCTTCGCGGCCAGCGGTTTCGCGCCATAGCTCGCCTGACCCGTCTGTGTTTGGTCCGGCGCAAAACCTTTCGGTTAATGCCAAGTGTGCGGATAGGCGGTCGGCCAAAGTGCGCGCGGCGGGGTCATCAATGTTTGTAATCAGCGATCCGATCCAGCGGGCCCACTGGATGCGATCTGCATCAGATTTTTGCGCCCAATCGGCGAGCGTTTCGGAGGTGGGGAAGGGTGGCCCGCTGTGGCGTAATTTTAGTTCGAGGTCGCGCGTATAGCGGAGATGGTTGTTACGCTCGGTTCCGCCAGTGTTGCAAAGCGGATGTTTGAGCAATGTCAGCAGGCTTTCGCCGGTCACGGGTTTACCAAACAGGTCGGCAACATGACGTAGCATCCGACCAGGGGGCGCGAGAGGAAGCGGTGTGCCGCCGCCGTCATCAGGCCGAATATTCCAACGATCAAGAGCGGCGGTGACTTGGCGGGTGAGCATCCTGTCAGGCGTAATGAGCGCAGCGGTTATCCCTTGCTCGGCGGCGACCCGAAGGCGCAGGGCGATTGCCTCTGCCTCGGCGCGCGGCGTGTCCGCTTCGAGTAGGGTAAGTCCGGTGGTAGCGGCGCATAGATCGCCAAGGTCGGGCCCGTCGCGCAGCCATTGATCGGTCACGGGTGCGGGGCGCAACGAGAGCGAAACAAGTGCGTTGCGAGCAGGGTGCGGTGGCAGAGTTTGGTCCCATTTTTCGACGTCGGGCTTGGTAAACTCGATCTGGTCCATCAGTTTACGAAACCGGTATTGCGGGTGGTCTTCCGAGGCCAGATCATTATTCATCTGACCCCAGACATCATTTGGCAGGTCAAAATCAAAGCCGGGTAAAATTACCGCGCCTTGCGGTAAATGCGCGACCGCTTGCATGAACAGTGCGGTTGCCCCGCGCGATCCCGTGGACCCCGCGATGATGATGGGGTGTGTTGGTGGTTTAACGGCCCAGCGTGCGGCAAGGAGGTTAACAACGCGGCGCAGTCGCAGATCTTTGTCGGGCGCGGCGCCGGTTTCAAAAAACGGCGTTACGATGTTGAGAAAGCGCAAAGCACGGTCCCAATGGCCAGATTCGTCGGTGACATCGAGTTGAGCGAAAGCGGCCGGATCAACGCCTTCGCCGTGCATTTCTTCCATCAATTTCGCGAGGCTGTCGGAGAGGTCATAAAGGGCCGCGCGCGGCGCAAGGCTAGGGTCTTGGTCCAGTAGGGCGGCAACAAACTGCGATAGTTCCAACCTGCGGCGCAACGGCGAAGCGGCGGGCGGTCCTGCATCGGCAGTCAGATCATTCGCGAGCTCTGTGATCAGACGAATGCGGGGGAGCAGTCGCGCAGGGCCCGCGTCGAAGACCTGTCGAACGCGTCGCCGCATCCGGCTGGTGTTGACGAAAATTTCGACGCGCGCCAAGTCGGCAGGAGGCATGTCGCCCATCCTGTCTTGCAAGCCCGCGACCAAGCCTGTAGCGAAATCGGCGCCAAGCGGCATGCCAAAAATTCGAGGGTTTTTTGATGGCTCAAACATGAGGCGCCTCCAGCATATTTTCTGCAAGTCGGATGCTTTGGGGCTGCCCGACGTCGCACCAGCGCCCGTGATAGGACAGGCCATAAAGCCCGCCGCGCGCCGCGATCCTATCCCAAAGCACGTTCATCGAAAACGCGGTGGCGTCGATGTTGGAAAGGTCATCTGTTCGAATGATTTGCAGGCCTGTATAGATTTCGCCAGCACCACGCGTAAGGCGGCCATTTTGATCGGCTATGAAATCGCCGTCCCCGTTATGACCGATGGCGCGCGCGGGTGGCACCGTCATCAAGAGCGCTTCCATTTGTGGTTTCCAAGCGGCAAGCATCGCGTTGATTGGGTTGGGTCCGGCCCAAACCGCATCGGTGTTCAGTGTTGCAACCTTGGTTTTTCCAAGCAGCGGTAGGGCGTGGCGTAGCCCGCCGCCGGTTTCCAGCAGGCCGCTTGTTTCGTCCGATATAAGGACCTTTCGCGTCGCGAGGTGGTCGCGGATCATATCGGGTTTGTAGTGCACGTTGACGACGACAGGCCCGATATTGGAGGCATCGAGCAGGTCAAATGCATAGTCGATAAGGGGTCGCCCTGCGACGGTGACGAGTGGTTTTGGGCGGTCATTTGTGAGGGGCCCCATGCGCGTTCCCAGCCCTGCCGCAAAAAGTAAAATGGGCAGTGCTATCATGGCTGAAGTCTTTGCAAAGTTGCGGCGTCAGGTGGCGGTAAAGCGCGGATCACCACTTTGCGCAGGTCGGCGAGGGCGGGATGGGCGAGGTCGGTCATGAGATGTGACCAGACTCGCGGCAACAGCCGGAGGTATTTTAGCTTGCCGTTATTGTGTGCGAGACGCGCAAAAATGCCGAGAATGCGCAGGTTGCGCTGGGCGGAAACGCAGGCGAGGTGGGCGGACATTTGAACGGGGTCAGTGTCTGTTGCGGCGCAGAATTGTGCGATACAATTCTGGGATATGCCGGGACCTATATCGCGCCGCGCGTCGTGCAGCAGTGACATCAAGTCATAGCCCGCGGGTGCGTGGCACGCGTCTTGAAAATCCAGCAGACCAACCCGATTTTGTCCACTTTGATCGGGTCGCCAGATCAGGTTTTCGGCATGAAAATCGCGCAGGGCGATATGTGGGGTTGGGTCAACGTTTACGGCGTATGCGGAATGCATCGCGGCTTCCAGCTCATCTTTGCAAAGAGGATCCGGCGCATAATGCAGTGCAGCCAGATCGATCATGTGAGCGGCGTTTGAATGATCAATCGTGCCAAGCGGAATTTTTGTTTTTTGAGTGTGAAGGTTGCAGAGAATTTGTGTTGCAGATTGGTAGAGAGCGGCCTCGTCTTGCGGGGTGGTCCGGAGATGCGTGGCAAAATCGGAGTGCCCTAGGTCGCTAATAATCATAAAGCCAATTGTCGCGTCATGGTGCAAGATTTCGGGAGCCGCAAAGCCTGCGTCAGAGAGAAAAACGGCTATGTCGGCGAACTGGTTTGTTGCAAAGGTAGGATCATCCATCACGATGACTGCCGGCGTTCCGGCTTGGGTTAATCGAAAATAGCGTCGCGCCGATGCGTCGCCTGCGATTGCGGACTTTGACCACTTCGCCCAAGGTGTTGCGTGCAAGGCATTTGCGATGATCAGATCACGCATCTTGGAAAGCAATTGCAAGGCGCGATCCGATGGCAGGAGGTGCGGAAATCGTGACGTGGTGACCAACCTCTTTTGCAGTAAACGCAAGGGTGGCGGCATCTTTTGGGGCGACTTGACCCAAGCGGTCGGGCCATTCGATCAGACAAATTGCGGTTGCAAACGCGTCATCAAGGCCGAGCTCAAAGACCTCGTCGGGGTGGGTGAGGCGGTAGAGGTCGCAGTGCCAGATGTCACCGCTCGCGTCGTCGTAAGTTTGCACGAGTGTAAAGGTTGGCGATGGCACTTCTTCCAATCGACCCAATCGAGCGCGGATGAGCGCGCGGGCGAAGGCCGTTTTGCCCGCGCCGATTGACCCCTCTAGAAGAAGAGTGTCCCCAACCCGTAAAAGCGGCGCGATGCGGGTTGCAAGCGCGACTGTGTCAGCTTCGTTTGGTAGTGCGATATCGATTTTGTCAGGTCCCATACCCCAAGATATGCCGTGGGGCGGTGCCTGCAAGTCAATTCAACGCTTTGACATTTTCAGGGCCGGATCAACTTGGGTCAGTTTCTGAATGGTAGCCGACGGCGAGCTTTGAAAGCGGAACCGGATCATTGTCATCCCACCGGAGATAGGGTCCGCATGGCAGCTGATCCAGCGTCCGTCATCCATGATCGCGGTGTCTGTCCATGATTTTCGTAGGCCCATTTGCGTGGTGAATTCTCGCAGGTTTGTCCAAATCCGCGACGGCGTGCAGCGTTCTTGCCATTTGCCCAGTTCACCGCGCAGATCGCAGCTTCCAAACCCCATGTCCTTTTCGCCGTCCCATAGCGCGTCGTAGGCGGTGTTCGAGAGCACGAGATTGCCGCCATTCGAGAAGACCACAATGGCATCTTCGATCTTGTCCAAAACCGCCTGGCTGGTTTCGATTTCGGTACGGAACCTGCGTGTGAGAGAAATTTCTGCGCTGATATCTTCGAATAGTAAGGCAAAAGCTCCATCTGGATGTGGTCTGCCGGTCACGCGAAATGTCTGCCCGTCGGGCAGGTCCCAGCTTTCGGAATAGGTGCCATTTTGCGACTCCATTTCGAGTGGGGAGAACTGCTCGCGCCAAGAGGTATAGTCTTTTGGTTCAGGCAACATGCGCAGTTCGCGCAATCGGTCAAGAAAGGAATCCAGTGACGGGCGGCTGGACAGAAATTCGATCGGTAACCCGGTCATGTCGAAAAGCGCCGGATTAAAGGTGGCGAGTTGACGGCGTCGGTCAAATATCGCCAGCCCGATTGAAAGTTGTGCGAAAGTTTGGCTAAGGGTTTGCAGGAATTTTCGCTGCGCCAATTCGGCCCGCACAATGGGGTCGGCGTCAATCGCATATTGCGAGGTGCCGGTGTCGGACTGGAAGGTAGTCACGTCGTACCAATGCGTGCCTGCGTTGCCGTGGGTTTCAAGCGAGGTGCGGGACGTAGAAGTACCGTTGATGGGAGCGTCGCCCAAGTCCTGAAACAATGGTGATGAGGGCATTCTAGGTGTGCTGGCGGCCGCATCCGCGCAGGCGTCATTCGCTGTCAAATAGGCTTTATTTGCCCAAACGAGCCGACCCGAAGGATCATTTCGCCACATAATTATTGGCGCTTGGTTTGTCATCTCGCGTAAGGTCGCGAGTTCGCTATCTTCACGGGCGTCTTTGAGTATTTTCAAGGTTGTATCAACGGCGCCATTGGTGATGCTGACGCATATGCGAATACGTCCCTTGACCGGTTTGAGGTCGATCCATGCGGCGGTGCCATCGCTGGCGTTGACGATTTTTGGTGCGGTGACGCATGTATCCAGTGCTTCGCCCAAGGTCGCGAACGTATCGCGAAGCGCGGCGATAATGCAATCGCGAGTCGGGGTTTTTGCGTCCGGCAGATTCAGAAGCGCCATGGCTTGCGGAGTGGCGTCAATAACAGTGTCACCCTCCAGCAGGAATGTGATCTTTCCGGTCGGGTTTAGCGATACATTTTTGGCAGGTTCTGATGCGCGCCTAAATATGATCACCGCAGTCCAGAACAGTGAGGCCGCTGAAAAAGCAGTTACGCCGACCGCAAATAAATCTAATAGTCCCAATGACATAATATTGCCCGTCCCAAAGCGCCCCGAGGACAGATTGCTGTAGGAAGGTTAATGTATCGTTAAATGGGTATTAATTTGCTTTAAATTTTTGGTTGTCACCGAGTGATGTGGTTACCGGAGACCGGATTTTCGAGAGCGGCCAAATGACGTTGATTTGTGCGCCGCGACTGGATGGCGCATGTTTGCCTCCGTTGTGAAAAAGTAGTCTTGCGCCAGACCGTTCCAAAAGCGTTTTTGCAATGAACAGACCAAGCCCCATGCCCGCATATTCGGGGCGTTTTTTACCTTCTGAGGGCTCGCGACGCCGGCGCACAAACGGGTCGCCAATACGGCCAATCATCGATGCGGGAAAACCCTCACCATCATCGGCAATACAAACCCGTAGTTCGATCTCAGACCAGCTTATGGTGATTTCGACGGTGTCGGCTGCGAAGTCCACGGCGTTTTGTATCAGATTACGCAGTCCATGAACGATTTCGGGTCGGCGCGCCACGCTAGGTTGCTTGTCGCTGCCGAGCTGTTCGGGACCTATGTGAAACACGATGGATTTGCCACGATCCAGATGAGGCTCGGCAGCCTCTTTGACGAGTGCTTCTATAGGGGTGTTGTGGAGCAGCAGATCGTCTTTCCCGATATGCCCCATCGATTGTAGAATGTTGCGGCAACGGGTGGCCTGATCGTGGATCAGGTTAACGTCTTCCAGCAGGTCGGGGCTATTGGCTAATTCATTGCGCAATTCGCCACTGACCAGCATGATCGTCGCCAGAGGCGTGCCAAGTTCATGCGCGGTTGCGGCCACAACGCCGCCGAGGTCGGTTAGCTTTTGTTCGCGGGAAAGTGCGAGCTGTGTGGCTAAAAGAGCTTCGCCCATATTGTGCATTTCTGTCGTGACCTGATGCGCATAAATCCCCAAAAACACTACGCCGATCACAATGGCGAGCCAGAACCCAAATTGAAACAGTGCGGGCAGGGCCAAGACAGTGCCGCTAGTGGTGACAATCGGCATATTGAACTGGATCAATAGCGACGTCAGCATAATGGCGATTGACCCAAGTAGAATTGTTCGCCCCAAGCGCAAAATCGTCGCGGCAATCGTGACGGGGGCAAGCATGAGCAAAGCAAATGGATTGTTCAGTCCGCCCGTCAGGTAGAGCAGTGCACTCAATTGCAGGATGTCGAAAACCAGAATTGAAAACGCTTCACGTTCTCGTAGGCGCTTGTTTTCATTATAGATGAACCGAAACATCAGATTCATACCGATCGACGCGCCGACTGTCATTGCAGCAAAGTAGGCGTGGATTTGCAGATCAAACACCTGAACCGAAATGATCAGGGCAAGGGCCTGACCCAAAACGGCGATCCAGCGTAGTTTGGCAAGAGTTTGCAGGCGCACCCGGCCGCTGCGCTGCCGGGATTGGAACATGTCGAATTCGGTCGTGGACATCGAAAATCCTTTTGGGGGCCGTCGCGCTATTGTTAAGTGTAGTGCGTTACAGCATCAATGCGCGGAATAATATGGGGTCACGTGCGTCGATGTGGACTGCAGTATTGGGCGGCAATGGGGTAAAAAATTGCGGATTGTGCCGTATGTTACGCTGCGGCGACCTGACATGTTGACGCAGGTGGGCTAAAAGCTACCTATGGCGAAACTAAGCGGAAGGGCTTGAACCGATGGATAAAGACCCGATGGAGCTTGGCGAGGACAAGACCTTGCTGTTGGTCGACGACGATGAAGCGTTTTTGAAGCGCCTGGCCAAGGCGATGGAAAAGCGCGGGTTTTCCG
>TARA_R110002051_G_scaffold68434_1_pt1 | contig 37059 bp, 28 predicted proteins | sample TARA_R110002051 | Tara Oceans TARA_R110002051 (sample SAMEA4397023) | marine metagenome | biome: Polar Biome; feature: [MES] marine water layer (ENVO:01000295) within the mesopelagic zone...; material: water (ENVO:00002006), including particulate matter (ENVO:01000060) such as...... | reverse complement strand
CCCCCTCAGTCCGCTGCGCGGACAGCTCCCCCGCACAGCGGGGGAGCAAGGATGAACGGTGACCGCATTCGCCGAGCTCGTCGCCGCCAGCAATTTCACCTTCCTGACCGGGGCCTCGCATGGTGATGAAATGGTCGCCCAGGCCAAGGCGCTCGGACTGGCGGCCATCGGGCTGGCGGATCGCAATTCCTTCGCCGGCGCAGTGCGCGGTCATCTCGCGGCGAAGGAGGCCGGGATCAAATTTCTGGTCGGAGTGAGGCTGGTCACCACATGCGGCTTCGCACTGGTCGCCTATCCGAAACACCGCCACGCCTATGGTGCGTTGGCGCGCATGCTGACGGATGCCAATTTCCGCTCGAAGAAGGGGCGTTGCGAGCTGTGGCTGGAACAGATTATCGAGGCCTCGACCGACCAATATTTCATCCTGCTGCCGCCCGATCCACCCTGCGCGGAATGGCAGGCCAAAGCGGCGGGCTTCTGCGCCCGCTCAAGGGCCCGTCACGTCCTCGCCCTGACCCGCCGTTTCGACGGTCGCGATGGCGAGCGTCTGCACGCGCTCGATCAATGCGCCACCGCACTCGGCCTCGACTGCATCGCCACCAATGACGCGCTCTATCATGTCCCCGAACGCAAGCCGCTGGCCGATGTGGTCGCCTGTATCCGCGAGCATGTGACGATCAAGGCCGCCGGTTTTCTCCTCGCCGCGAATGCCGAACGCCATCTCAAACCGCCATCCGAAATGGCGCGTCTGTTTCGTGGCTATGAGCGCGCCGTCGCCAACACGATCACTTTGGCGCAGAGCATCAATTTCAGCCTTGAGGAACTGGTCTATCAATATCCCAGCGAGGTTGTCGGCGACGATGAAACCCCGGCCCAGACACTGCGCCGCCTCACCGCCGAGGGGCTGGAGCGTCGCTATCCCGATGGGCCGCCGGACAAGATCGCCGCCGCCATCGCCCATGAGCTGACCCTGATCGAAAGCCTGGATTTCCCGGCCTATTTCCTCACCGTCCACGATATCGTCCGCTTCGCGCGCAGCCAGGGAATTCTGTGTCAGGGCCGAGGCTCGGCCGCCAATTCGGCGGTCTGTTTCGCGATCGGCATCACCGAGGTCGACCCCAATCTGATCGATCTCCTGTTCGAACGCTTCGTCTCGGCGGAACGCGGCGAGCCGCCCGATATCGATGTTGATTTCGAGCATGAGCGGCGCGAGGAGGTGATCCAGTATGTCTATGAGAAATACGGTCGCCGCCGCGCCGCCATGACGGCAACGGTCAATTGCTACCGGCCGCGCGGCGCCATTCGCGAAGTCGGCAAGGTGTTCGGCTTGTCGGGCGATGTCATCTCGGCCCTGTCGAAAACGCTGTGGGGCTGGTCGACCGATGATCTCACCGATAACCGCATCCGCACCGAGCTCGGCCTCGATCCCGATACGCCCGATATCGCCATGACGCTGCATTATGCCCGCGAGCTGATGGGCTTTCCGCGCCACCTCTCCCAGCATCCCGGCGGTTTTGTGATGATGCAGGGCTGGCTCGACGAAATCGTGCCGCTGCACAATGCCGCCATGCCTGATCGCACGGTGCTCGAATGGGACAAGGAGGATATCGACGCGCTCGGCCTGATGAAGGTCGATGTGCTCGGTCTCGGCATGCTCAGCTGCGTCGCCCGCGCCTTCGATCTGATCGAGCGCCATTATGGCCGCTCCCTGACCATGGCCTCAATCCCGCAAGGCGATGAAGCCGTCTACGACATGATCTGCAAGGCCGATACGATTGGCGTGTTCCAGATCGAGAGCCGGGCCCAGATGACAATGCTGCCGCGCCTGCGACCGCGCTGCTTTTATGATCTGGTGATCGAGGTCGCCATCGTCCGCCCCGGCCCGATCCAGGGCGATATGGTGCATCCCTATCTGCGCCGCCGCTGCGGTCAAGAGGCGGTGGAATACCCGTCAAAAGCGCTGGAAGATGTGCTCGGAAAGACGCTCGGCGTGCCGCTGTTTCAGGAACAGGCGATGCGGATCGCCATTGTCGCCGCCGGTTTCACCCCGGCGGAATCCGACCAGCTGCGCCGCTCCATGGCCGCCTTCCGGCGCTCCGGCTCGATCCATGAAATGGGTGAGAAGCTGATGGCCGGCATGATCACCAAGGGTTATGAGCCCGACTTCGCGGCGCGCTGTTTCAAACAGCTCGAAGGCTTTGGCGAATACGGTTTTCCCGAAAGCCATGCCGCCAGCTTCGCCCTGATCGTCTATGTCTCCTGCTGGCTGAAGCATTATTACCCGGACGTGTTTGTTGCCGCGATCCTCAATTCCCAACCGATGGGGTTTTACGCTCCGGCGCAACTGGTTCGCGATGCACGCCAGCACGGCGTTGAGGTCAGACCGCCCGACATCAATCATTCCGATTGGGACTGCACGCTGGAGCCGGCCAAAGCGGGCCCCCACTTCGCGCTCCGTCTCGGCCTGCGGCAGATCAAGGGTCTGCGCGAAGCCTCTGCCGCGCGCCTGGTCGCGGCCCGCCAGACAAGCGGTGCCTTCACCAGCGTCCCCGATCTCGCCCGCCGTTCGCGTCTTGATCGCGCCACGATGGACCGGCTCGCCAATGCCGACGCTTTCGGCTCCATCGCCCTCGACCGCCGCCAAGCCGGCTGGACCGCCCTGGCCCAGGCCGGCAAACCATTGCCGCTATTCGAGCATGCCGATGAATACGGCCATGAGGCCGCCACCGCCCTGCCGCTGATGAGCGCCGGCGAGGAAGTCGCCCAGGATTACGCCACGCTACGGCTATCGCTCAAAGCGCATCCGATGAGCTTTTTCCGCCAGGAGCTGGAGGAGAGCGGACATGTCCGCGCCGAACAACTCACCGAGCTGCGCGATGGCCGCTGGGTGACGCTGGCCGGTTTGGTGCTGGTACGCCAACGCCCCGGCTCGGCCTCAGGCGTGATTTTCGCGACGCTGGAGGACGAAACTGGAGTGGCCAATATCATCGTCTGGCCGAAATGCTTCGAGCGTCACCGCAAGATCGTAATGCGGTCCAAGCTGATGAGTGTTACCGGGCGCTTACAAAAGGAGGGCGAAGTGATCCACATCATCGCCAGCCGCATCACCGACCAGAGCTGGCGCCTCGCCGCCCTCGCCGATGGCGAGGAATTCGCCGAAGCCCTCGCCCACGCCGACGAAATCGCCCGCCCCCAGGACGACCCCCGCCTGATCGGCATTTACCGCCGCGTCATGCAAGGGGAGCGGCTGGAGGATATATTGCCCAAGAGCCGTGATTTTCATTGAGGCCCCTGCTTCGGCGCGCAGTTTGCAAACAAAAGCTTAACACGGCGGACCTGTTGCGAAGCGGGTCAGTCGGTTGCAGACTAGGAGCCGAGATGAGCAAGCCGCACACCCTGAGCGAAGACGAAGCCCACGCCATGCGCCTGCTGTGGGATCGCGGCAGCGCCTCGGTGAATGAACTGGCCCTGGCCAGCCGGCAACCGGCCAGCGAAACCCTGTCCATCCTGCAGCGTCTGCGCCGCAAGGGCGCGGTTGAACGCCAGCAGCGCGGCCGCGATATCCGCTATCGTCCGCGCCTCAACCGCCAGACCGCACCGACGCATATGCTCGGCCGTCTACTAACGGAGACCGCCGACGATGGCCGCACCGGGCTGGGCATTGTGGTGTTGCGCGAAAGCGATATCGACCCGCAGGACTGGGCCGATCTCCAAGCGGAAATCGCCGCCAAAGCAGCCGCGAAATCCAAGCCCTAGCCGACGCTTACTCAGACAGGAATGCCCGGACATCAGTGATCGTCCGCGCGGGATCTTCCTCGTGCAGGATATGGCCGAGATCGTCATAGATGATCAGCTCGGCCTGCGGCAGGTCGGCGGCAAGCCGTGTCGCCTGCGCCACGGGAATGATCGCATCGCGTCCGCCCCACATCACCAGAGTCGGAGCCTGCACCCGCGCCAAAGCGGCGGTTGGATCGGGCAGGGTGAAAACTTCGAGCCGCTCAACAAGAGCCTGACCAACACCGGGTGTCTGCATCAGGGCGTGAACGCGGCCAGGCAGACTCGGGTCCATCCGGCTGGCATCGCCGAACAGGCCGGCCGAGGCCGCGGCGACCATCGATACCGGTGCCTGGGTAAAGTAGAATGAAACGCCCATCGGCACTGCGACCGGCTGCTCGGTAACGCCATTGATCGAATAGGCCCCCGGCGCAACCAGTACCAGGCGTGCAACGAGGTCGGGGCGCTGCGCGGCGAGGCGCCAGGAGACCAGCCCACCGAGTGAATTACCCACCAGGGCGACATGATCGAGACCCAGCTCATCGAGCAGGGCGCCGAGGAAATCAACGGTTTGCGGCACGGAGTAGCGACGTTGCGGATCGGGCCCGGTCAGGCCATGGCCCGGCAGGTCCATGCGGATGACGCGGTAGTCTGCGCTGAGATCGGCAGCCCAGGCGTCCCAGCTTTCCAGCGAATAGGAGAAGCCGTGCACCATGACGATGACGGGCGCATCAACGGGCCCCTCGCTTCGGACGCGCGCCATGACGCCGTCAACATCAATCAGGCGATCACTCTCGCTCCAATAGGGTGACTGAACCCGCGCGGCCTGGTCGAGCGCCGGCTCGTCAGCGGGCCGGTTCATGAACCACACCAGAGCGCCGATTGCGATGACGGCAGCGAGGGCGAGTAGCGCGAGCACGATGCGGGGCATGGGATTTCCTCGGTTTCAAATAAAAACGGCCGACGATCCCTGATGCTCAGGAAGCGCCGGCCGGTCAAGTGCAATGGGAGCGGACATGGGAGGTCAAGCCCGCTCCCGATCATGCGCCTAGAAGCGGTAAGCCAGCGTCGCCGTGAAGGTGCGCGGATTACCATAATAGCCGACCAGCGTGCCGGAACGTCCCAGTTCCGGAGCGAAGGTCGTGTTGTTGACGAAGTCATAGCCGGAAACCCGGTATTCCTCGTCGGTCAGGTTGCGGCCATGCAGGCCCATCTGCCAAGCACCATCTTCGCTGTCCCAGACGACCGAAGCGTTCCAGAGCGTGTAGGAGGCTTGGTCAAGCTCCGGGAACGGGATTTCGAACTGGCTCGAATCACCGCGGTAGGATGCGGTGATCTGGGAGTTGAGATCGCCACCGGCGAAAGAGGTCAGATAGCTCAGCGTGGTGCTGAGTGTGGCGTCCGGCGTATTCTGGATGACGACCTGGTTGGAGATATCGACACCGAAAGCGTTGATGAACTCGTCATAATTGCCATCAAGAAGGCCCATTGCCCACGCGAAGCTCAACGCATCACCATTGGTGAACACGTCATGGCCCAGATCGAGCGTGCCTTCATATTCGAGACCGGTGATGGTCGCGGCGCCGGCATTGGTAGTCACGCCGGTGAAGGTGTCGTTTACGCCGTCATTATTGGTATCGATACCGACTGATCCAGGCACCTGGATGTCGGTATAATCCATGTGGAAGACCGCGATGGCGTGGCTGTACCGGTCGCCTTGGTATTTCCAGCCAAGCTCAAAGCTGTCGACCGTTTCCGGGTCGAAGGACATGAAACGGAACACTTCATCCGCCGTAACCGTGCCGCTGAGATCGAAGTCAGGGGTGCCGGTGGTCTGCGCCCGAGGATCGAAGCCGCCGCCCTTAAAGCCTTGGCTGAAACTGGCATAGAAATTGTTCGAGGCGGTCGGCTGCCAGGAGATCGAGGCCGTCGGGCTGAAATCATTCCAGGAGTTGGTGCCGAGGAAGTTGGAGGTGGTGGCAATCGGGAAACCGGCACCTCCGAAGAATTCGGAGAAGCCACCCAGATAGGTGCGACGCAGGACGCGCGATGTGCGTTCGTCCTCGGTATAGCGGCCACCCAGGGTGAGGCTGACGGTATCGGTCAGATCATAGGTGAAGTTTGCGAAAACCGACCAAGTGCTGGTGTCAACATCGCCGAACGTCTGGGCGTTGAGACCCGCCACCAGGGTGTCGAGCAGGACGTCGAACACGGTCGTGGCATTGGCGTCGAGCGAGTAGTAGCCCATCACGCCAGCGAGACGATCGCCTTCGTAAAGGACTTGGAATTCCTCGGAGGTCTGCTCATTGGTGTAGATCGCCGGAACGTCCAGATCGCCTTCGGGAAGATTGTCGAAGTCGATCGGCGTCGTGGAATCGTCTTCACGACGGGACAGGATATTCCGGATGGTCCAGTTGTCGTTCAGGCTCCACTCGCCCGTCAGGGTCAGGCCACTGGCTTCAACGCTTTGCGCGACAACATTCAGGCCGGCGCGCGTGTTGAACACATTGTCCAACACTGGATAGGCGATCGGAGCAGCCGCCGACGGATAGTTCGCAGGCGTTGCCAGCAGACGATGGCCGCCGCGCGCATTGGATGTGTCGTCGACATTGTCATAGGCGAGACGGAAGAACAGATCGCTGGTCGGCTCCCACTCGGCGCTGACACGGTAGCCCAGAACCTCCTTGTTGTAGTTCTCGGCACCGGTGGTCAGGTTGGTTCCGAAACCGTCTCGCTGAAGATTGGCGACGGCAGCGCCGATGCGGAAGGTGTCGCCCAGCGGCATGCTGCCGGAAACGATCTGGTCGAGCTGGCCGTAGGAGCCGAAATTCAGGCGGGCCGACAGGGTCGGTGCGTCCGAGTCAAGGCGGCGGGTGACGTATTTGATTGCGCCACCAATGGTGTTGCGGCCGTAAAGCGTGCCCTGTGGGCCACGCAGAACTTCGATCCGTTCGACATCATATATATCCAGAACGGCAGCCTGCGGGCGGTTGAGATAGACGTCGTCGACATAGATGCCAACACCGGCTTCAAAGCCGGCAACCGGATCCTGCTGGCCAACGCCGCGAATAAAAGCGGACAAGGTTGAATTGGTGCCGCGCGATGCTTCGAGCGTCACATTCGGTGTGGTTTCGGCGATCGCCAGGATATCAACGGCGCCCATGGCTTCAAGTTGTGCGCCGGTATAGGCGGTGACAGCCAACGGCACGTCTTGCAGCGATTCTTCGCGGCGACGGGCGGTGACGGTGATGACGTCCTGGCGGACACCGTCGCCATCTTGTTGGGCCTGGACCGGAGCTGCGAACAGCATGGTCGATGCGATCGTGCTCACCAGGAGCGCGGCGCGGGTCATTTTGAAACTCGTTGTCATGATGATTTCCCCTCAAGACGTTCGTTGTTGACCGCCATCGCATGCGCGCGATTGGCGAAGTGTGCGACCGCGCTGGCGAACCCGTCGGGTTCCTCCAGATGCGGGGCATGTCCCGATTTCGCAAACGTAACGGATTGCGCATCGGGTAAGGTTTCGGCGAGATAGCGGCTCGTCTCCGGGCCGTAGGCTTCACTGCGCGCGCCAGAGGTGACGAGCGCCGGTAAGGTCATCGCGGATAGGGCTCCGCGCAGATCCTGATGGGTCATTGAGAGCCAAAGATCTGCCATCGCATCGCCGTCGCGTCGGCTCAGCCGGGCAACGATGTCGGTGATCATTTCCGGCTCACGGACAGCACGTCCGCGGGCAAAAATGCGTGGCGCGAATGCGGCAGCATAGGCCGACCAATCATTGCGCATGGCTTCAACGGCCCGACCGCTGCCGGCAATATCCATCCCGGTCGCCATACCCAACGACCAGTCCTCGGTATTGAGGACGCGCGGGCTCATATCCTCGATGATCAGACCAGCAAAACGCGCGTGCCCTTGGCGGGCAATCATCATCCACAACACCGTTGCGCCCATAGACCAGCCCAGCGCGGTGATGCGGGTCAAATCCAGCGTTTCGATGAGGGTTTGCAAGTCACCCGCCAGCAAATCGATATCGAGTGGGGTGGTTCCGGCAGGGGTTTCGCCATGGGCGCGGAGATCGGGGATAACGATCCGGAAATCATTCGCGAGCCTGTCGACCAGCGAATCGAAGAAATCGCCCGAAGCGGCCCAGCCATGCACCAGCAACAGGACCGGCCCGGTTCCGATATCGCGATAGTGCATCAACGCACCGTCGCTCATCGCACACGATTGCATCGCTGCGCGTCCGTTCACCGGATTATCTGGTTGGGCATTGAGCACTGCGCCGATCTCTCCCGGATGCATCACACGCCACGGCTTTCGTGCCATATTGCGTTATCGGCAATTTTGTGAAAACTGAATCATATGTCAACTTCACTTTCTTCGACCTCTCCGAAAATTCCGAAAACCGCACGCGGCCAACGCACCCGAAACCGGCTGCTGGATGCCGCAGAAAAATCCTTCGGCGAGAGTGGCTTTCACACGAGTTCGATCGGCGATATCACCCGCCGCGCCTCGGTCGCCCTGGGCACGTTCTACGTTTATTTTGATTCAAAAGATGAGATATTCCGGGCACTTGTCGCACATATGGGCGAGATGACGCGGAGCTGGATCGCTGAACGCGTTAAGGGGGCAACCGACCGGTTGGACGCCGAGCATAAAGGGCTCGTTGCCTACATCGAATTCGCCCGCGCCCACCCCAATCTCTATCGCATCATTGAGGAAGCGCAATTCGTCGCGCCTGATGCATACAAGGCACACTATGACAGTTTTGCGGAGCGCTACCGGCGCAATCTCGATGAGGCCGTCGAGCGCGGCGAGATTCGTGATGGCAACCAGGAAACCCGTGCCTGGGCCCTGATAGGGATCAGCGTTTTCCTCGGCCTGCGCTTCGGCATTTGGGAACCCTCACGCAGTGCTGACGACATTGCCCGCGAGGCGTCCGATCTGATCGCGAAGGGGCTGGCGCCATGAGCAAGGCTACGAACCAGGCCGCCACCGCAGGGCCGAACCCATGAACGGGTTGCTCGACATCACCGCACGTCGCGCCGCGATCGATCCGGACGCCATCGCTTTCCACGTCGTCAATACCGGCGAAGAGATCGATTACCGCGCGCTGGAACGTCGCAGCGCCCAAGTAGCCAGCCTGCTTGAAACCTACGGCGTCGCAGCGGGCGACCGGGTGGTGATCCTGTGCCGCAACCGGGTGGAGTTTTTCGAGCTCCTGTTCGCCTGCGCCAAGCTCGGTGCGATTCTGGTGCCGCTCAACTGGCGAATGCCGGCCAGTGAACTGATCCAGCTGATCGATGATTGCACACCGGTCTTGACGATTACCGGCGCCGAAGACCGCGACACAGCCCGTGCGATTTCAGCGCCAATGGACTTGCCCTTGCTCGATCTCGACGGTGAATATTCACAGCAGCGCGAAGCTGCTCGCCTGCACCCGGGCCGCAGCGGCTGGCCGGGGCAGGATTGCTGGTATCTGATCTACACGTCCGGCACGACCGGCAAGCCCAAGGGCGTGATCCAGACCTATGCCATGGCGCTGGTAAATTCCGTCAATATCGGCCAAGCGATTGGTCTGCGCGGTACGGATTCAACGCTCAACTTCCTGCCTCTGTTTCATACCGCCGGCATCAATCTGCACACCCTGCCGGTCCTGTTTGGCGGCGGCACGGTCCACATCCTCCCCGGTTTCGAAGCCGGTCCGATGCTGGAGCTGATCAATGCCGGCGCGCTTGATGTCTTTATCGGTGTGCCCGCAGTCTATCGCGAATTGACCCTGCATCCGGACTTCGCCCGGACCGACCTCACCCGCCTGCGCCATTGGGCCTGCGGCGGCGCGCCACTGCCCGATATCCTGGTTGAGCGTTTCGCGGCTGGCGGCGCCATTGTCTGCAACGGTTTCGGCATGACCGAAACCGGCCCAACCGCCTTTCTGGTCGACGAGGCGCGCGCCCTCGACAAGATCGGTTCGGTCGGCAAGACCCAGATCCTGGTCGAGGCGCGGATTGCCGGCCCCGGCGGCGAAATACTTGCGGCTGGCGAGATCGGCGAAATCCAGTTTCACGGCCCCGGTCTGACCCCGGGCTATTGGCAACGCCCGCAAGAGACGACCGAACTCTTCACCGAGGATGGCTGGCTCAAAAGCGGCGATCTCGGGCGGTTCGACGAGGATGGCTATTGCTTCGTCGCAGGCCGGATCAAGGAGATGTATATTTCTGGTGGTGAAAACGTCTATCCGGCCGAAGTCGAGAATATTCTCGCCGACCACCCCGATGTGCAGGAAGCCTCTGTCACCGGCGTGCCCGATGAAAAATGGGGCGAGGTCGGCTGCGCCCACATCATCCTGCGCCAAAGTGCCAGCGGCGATATCGCCGCCCTGAATGCCTGGTGCCGCGAAAGGCTTGCCGCCTACAAGGTGCCGCGCCATGTCGTTTTCGCCCGCGATTTCCCGCGCACCGCAGCCGGCAAGGTGCAGAAACACCTCCTGCCCCGGCCTGGCTCGACAGGGTGAGCCACACTGCCTCCCTCGAGCGCAGCTTCTGTCAGGCAGACTTCGATGCCTTCGCGCAGCTGTCAGGCGATCATAATCCGATCCATGTCGACCCGGAGTTTTCGGCCCGGACCCGGTTTGGCTGCACTGTCGCCCACGGCGCCCTGTTGTGCGCCGTGTTGCGCGGGCTGGTCGAAGAATTGGTCCCCGGCGGGCGGCAAATCCGCCAGTCAACGCAATACCCCGCCCCGTCGCCGGCCGGCGAATTGCTTCGTTTCGAGGCCGAAGCGATCCGTGTCGATGGCCCGGTTACAACGGTGCGGCTTCAGGTGACATGCCTGTCAGGCATGACGATCACCTGCATCGGTGAAACCGGGGTGACGCGATGACCACAGCCGCAAAACCAGGGCTGGCCATCGGCCAAGCTGCGCAAACAACCCGCACCTTCAACCAATCCGACATCCTGGCGCTTCAGGCCGTCTCCGGCGCGCCCTCGAGCAGCGAGGCGGTGCCGGAAGCGTTGATCAACGCTCTGTTCTCCTACCTGCTCGGTGTCGAGCTGCCGGGTGAAGGCACGAATTATCTCAAACAGCAGACCGAATTTCTGCAAGCCGCGCCGATAGATGAGGCGTTGACGGCCCGCATTGAGATCACCCGAATCCGGCCGGACAAACATCTGGTCGATCTTGCCACCACTTGCGTTTCGGCTTCAGGAAAGCTGATCGCCCAAGGCCGCGCCCTGGTGCTGGCGCGCGATGTCGCCGGCGCTTTCGGCTAGGTCACAACCTGCGATTTGCATTTACCTTTCCGGTGTCATGTGGAAACTGCCCACCATGTCAGCTCAGCGCAAATCAGCCTCACTGCCGGTCCCCGGCCAAGATGTCATCATCGTCGGCGGCGGCCATAACGGCCTCGTCTGCGCCGCCTATCTCGCCAAGGCAGGACTGAAGGTCACCGTGCTGGAGCGCCGGCATGTTCTGGGCGGCGCTGCCGTGACCGAGGAATTCCATCCGGGCTTTCGCAATTCGGTCGCCGCCTACACCGTCTCCCTGCTCAATCCGAAGGTCATTACCGATCTCGAACTGCACCGGCACGGGCTGAAAATCGTCGAGCGCAAGCTGGGCAATTTCCTGCCACGCGAGGACGGTTACCTATTGGCAGGCGAAGGCGTGACCAAGCAGCAAGTCTCCAAGTACTCAACGCGTGATGCGCAGCAGTTGGACGCGTATGAAGCGCGACTCGAAGTGATAGCCGACACGCTGCGCGCCATGGTGTTGCAAACACCGCCAAATTTGCGCGAGGGCGGCTGGGCCGGTGCGATGCCGGAAGTGTTCAAGGCGCTCAATGTCGGCGGAAAGCTCGGCGCACTCGACCTGACAGCCAAGCGCGATCTGCTTGATTTGTTTTCGAAATCGGCCGGCGACTGGCTCGATGGCTGGTTCGAGAGCGAGCCAGTCAAAGCCCTGTTCGGCTTCGACAGCATCGTCGGAAATTACGCCAGCCCCTACACCCCCGGCAGCGCCTATGTCCTGCTCCACCACGTGTTCGGCGATGTGAACGGCAAAAAAGGCGTTTGGGGTCATGCCATTGGCGGAATGGGCGCGATCACCCAAGCGATGGCCGCGTCATGCCGTGAGCGCGGTGTCGAGCTGCGAACCGAAGCTGCCGTAAAGGAAATTCTCACCAACGGCCACACCGCACAGGGCGTATTGCTGGAGTCCGGAGAGGTGCTTCATGCCCGGGCCGTCGTCTCCAATCTGAACCCGAAACTCCTGTTCGGCTCGATGGTCGATCCTGCTGTATTGCCAGCAGATTTCAACGAACGCATCGCCCATTACAAATGCGGATCCGGCACATTCCGGATGAATGTCGCACTATCGGAACTGCCCAGCTTTACCTGCCTGCCGGGCCCCGGCGATCACCTCTCGGCCGGCATTATCATGGCCCCCTCGCTCGATTATATGGACCGCGCTTGGAGCGATGCGCGCCGCTATGGCTGGTCGCGCGAACCGATCATCGAAATGCTGATCCCCTCAACCCAGGACGACACTCTCGCCCCGCCCGGCCAGCACGTCGCCAGCCTGTTCTGCCAGCATGTCGCCCCGGTCCTGCCGGACGGTCGCAGCTGGGATGATCATCGCGAGGAAGTCGCTGATTTGATGATTGAAACGGTCGACAAATGGGCACCGGGATTCAAGTCCTCAGTGCTGGGTCGCCAGGCATTGTCGCCGCTGGATCTGGAGCGGACCTTCGGTCTCACGGGCGGTGATATCTTCCACGGCGCGCTCAGCCTGGACCAGCTCTTCTCGGCGCGGCCGGTATTGGGGCATGCCGATCACCGCAGTCCAGTGGCGGGATTGTACCAATGTGGTTCCGGCACACATCCGGGCGGCGGTGTCACCGGCGCGCCCGGACATAATGCGGCCCGCGAAATCCTCAAGGATTTCAAACGGCACTAGCCCGCCAGTTCGATCAACTTGAGACGCTCACGCTCAATCGCTTCGAGGATCAGCTCGCGCGCCCGGGCCGCATCAGCCCAGCCTTCAACCTTGACCCATTTGTGTGGCTCAAGATCCTTGTAGTGCTCAAAGAAATGCGTGATCCGCATGATCAGCGGCTTCTGAACATCGTTGTAATCAAGGACATCATCATAAAACGGCGTCAGCTTGTGGTGCGGTGCGCAGAGGATTTTCTCGTCCAGACCGCTTTCGTCTTCCATCAGCAACACGCCAATCGGGCGGGCACGGACGACACAGCCTGGCATCAGGGTTGTCTGACCCAGCACCATGACGTCGATCGGATCGCCATCTTCCGACAGGGTATGAGGCATGAAGCCGTAATTGCACGGATAGCTCATTGGCGTGTGCAGGAAACGGTCGACGAAAACGGTGCCGGCCTCCTTGTCCATCTCGTATTTGACGGGCTGCCCCCCAACGGGGACTTCGATGATAACATTGATGTCTTCAGGCGGGTTCACACCCGCGGCGATCTTGTCGATCCGCATATTCGTGCTCCTGGCGCGAGGATTTTGCGATCTCATACGCTGATAAGGCCCGCGATCCAATGCCCGTGCTGCGCCGCAACACGGGCTTTCGGCATCAGGCCACGCTGGCGGCCGCCAAGTTGGTCTCGGCCGGTGCCTCCCGCCGCACGACTTCCTCGCCGCGAATGTGGACGAAATGCTCGCGCTCGACCGCCCAGTCTGCGAGCAGGCGCTGCGCCTGGGACGATCCGGTCTGCGCGGCATGCTGCTCCATCAGCCCATGGCAACGCGCCTCCGATTGGGCCGTCAATGCGAGCGCGACGACCGTATCGGTGTTGAGACGCGCGTCGAGACGGCGCTGCGGATCGTGAACGAAGACATCGCCGCCCGTCATGCCAGCAGCGAAATTATCCCCGACCGGACCGAGGATGACAGCAACGCCGCCGGTCATATATTCACAGCCATTGGCACCGCAGCCCTCGATCACCGTCTCGGCGCCGGAATTGCGCACGGCAAAGCGTTGCCCCGCCACGCCCGCGGCGAACAGACGGCCCGAAGTGGCACCGTAAAGACAGGTATTGCCGATGATCGCGCTGCCCGTCGTCTGCTCACGGGAGCCGCCGAAGGGGCGCACCACAAGGGTCGCTCCAGAAAGGCCCTTGCCAACATAATCATTGGCATCGCCATCGAGTTCAATACGCAGACCCGCGGTCGCAAACGCCCCCAGCGACTGGCCGGCTGAGCCTCGCAGTTTGAGCGTCAGATAATCATCGGCCAGGCCGGCACCGCCGAACACACGGATGATCTCCGACGAGGTGCGCGTACCGACTGCACGATCGGTATTCCTGACGGCATAGTCGAGCTGCATCTTCTCGGCGCGGGCGAAGACTGGCGCCGCATCCTTGATGATCTGTTCGTCGAGGCTGGGCGCGACCGGATTGCGCTGTTCGCGGGTCGAACGCGCCGGGCGCTCGGCGGCATCGGCGCGCGCCATGATGGCGCTGAGATCGAGATCGTCGAGCGCCTCGGAACCACGCGAAACCTGGTCGAGCAGATCGGTGCGACCGATCACGTCTTCCAAATCCTTCGCGCCCAAGCCGGCGAGTATTTCGCGTACATCCTGGGCCAGGAAGGTCATCAGATTGACGACATAATCCGGCGCGCCGCCGAAGCGCAGACGCAGCTCATCGTCCTGGGTGCAAATGCCGACCGGACAGGTATTGGAATGACATTGCCGCACCATCAGACAGCCCAGCGCGAGCAAGGATGCGGTGCCGATGCCAAATTCTTCGGCCCCGAGCATCGCCGCGATGACGATATCGCGTCCCGACCGCATGCCGCCATCGGCGCGCAGGGTGATGCGTTCGCGCAGACCGTTGAGTGACAGCATTTGATGCGCCTCGGCAAGGCCGAGTTCGAGCGGGCCGCCAGCGAATTTGATAGAGCTCAGCGAGGCCGCACCGGTGCCGCCGACGCTGCCGGAGATATTGATGATATCGGCATTGGCTTTTGCGACCCCGGCCGCGACAGCGCCGACACCCGCGGAGGCGACCAGCTTGACGCCGACCCGGGCCAGTGGATTGATCTGCTTGAGGTCATAGATCAGCTGCGCCAGATCCTCGATCGAATAGATATCATGGTGCGGCGGCGGCGAGATCAGCGACACGCCCGGCGTGGCCAGCCGCATCTTGGCGATGAATTCGGTGACTTTGAAGCCGGGCAATTGCCCGCCCTCGCCGGGCTTGGCACCTTGGGCAACTTTGATCTCGATCTCGCGGCACTGGTTGAGATATTCCGCCGTAACGCCAAAGCGCCCCGAGGCGATCTGTTTGACCGCCGAATTCATATTATCGCCATTGGGCAGCGGCTTGTAGCGGCGAGGATCCTCGCCGCCCTCGCCGGATACCGATTTGGCACCGATCCGGTTCATCGCGACATTCAGTGCGCCATGCGCTTCGGGCGACAGTGCTCCGAGCGACATGCCCGGCGTCACGAAACGGCGGCGAATGCCATTGATCGACTCGACGCAATCGACCGAAACCTTCGCACCGAGCGGGCGCATGTCGAGCAGGTCGCGCAACTGGATTGCGCCCTGTCCGGCGAGCGCTTCGCGGTAGCGTTTCCAGGCCGCCGCGTCATTGTGCTTGACGGCCTGTTGCAGCTCGGTGATCGAGTTGGCGGTGACGGCATGGCGGTCGCCCGAGGAACGCTGGCGATAGAAGCCTCCGACCGGCAGGCGGGCATCGCCGCGCCAGGCGGATCGATGCAAATCGACGGTGCGGGCTTCCAGCCCCGGCAGACCGAGGCCGGATATCCGGCTGACGACGCCGGGAAGGTAGGCTTCGACCAGGGCGCGCGACAGGCCAAGAACCTCGAAATTGCAGCCGCCGCGATAGGAAGAAATGATCGATATCCCCATTTTGGAGATGACCTTCAACAGGCCGCCATCAAGCGCCAGTTTGAGCTGTCTCGCCCGGCTACGCGCCTCGCGGTCCTCGCCGGGCTGGTCGCGATTGGCGGTTACGGTTTCGAAAGCCAGATAGGGATTGACCGTGGTCGCACCGAGCCCGATCAGCACGGCGGCATAATGCGGATCGAAACATTCCGCCGAGCGGACATTGACCGAGCAGGCATTGCGCAAGCCATACCGGGTCAGGCGGGAATGCACCGCGCCAGCAACGAGGATCATCGGCAGGGCACAATGATTTTCATCTGATTGGTGATCGGTCAGCACAAGATGGGCCGCACCATCACGCACGGCATAGACTGCCTGCTCGATCACCTGATCGATGGCCGCGCCAAGGGCGTGACCATCGCCGGTCGCTTCGCCAACCGGCAACAGGCAATCGATCTCCTTGACCGCCCCGCCCATCATTTCGCGCCAACGCGCATAGGCGCCATTGGTCAGGATCGGGCTTTCGAGCACCAGAACATTGGCGCGGGTTTCGCCCTTGGCCAGGATATTGCCGAGATTGCGGAAGCGGGTCTTCAACCCCATCACACGGCCTTCGCGCAAGGAGTCGATCGGCGGATTGGTCACCTGGGCGAACGTCTGCCGGAAGAAGTGCGACAGGGGCCGGTAGCTCTCCGACAACACGGCGAGCGGGGTATCGTCGCCCATCGATCCAACGGCTTCCTTGCCGTCATCGGCCATCGCAGCGAGGACGAGTTCAATCGCTTCGAAGCTGAAGCCGGCGGCGGCCTGGCGCCGCAGACGTTCGGCATCGGTAAATTCAATGGGTTCCGGCCCCAGCCCAATGGCGGGCTCGATATCCTCGACCTCGCCGAGCCAGCGCTGATAGGGATGGGTTTCGCTCAACGTGTCGAGAATTTCGTGCTCGCGGTAAAAGCGGCCCTCCTCGAGATCGAGCGCGATCAGCCGGCCCGGCGTGATGCCGCCGCGCTCAATGACGCGTTCCGGTGCAATCGGTGCCATGCCGGTTTCCGATCCGGCGACCAACAGGCCATCGCTGGTGATCGCATAGCGCATCGGGCGCAAGCCATTGCGGTCGAGCCCGGCAATCGCCCAACGCCCGTCAAAAGCGGCAATCGCGGCTGGGCCATCCCAGGGCTCCATCACCGAGTTGAAATACTCATACATCGCGCTCCAGCCGTCAGGCATGACATCCGCGCGCTTGGACCAGGCTTCCGGGATCAGCAGCGTCTTGGTCATCGGCGCACTGCGTCCGGCACGGACCAGAATTTCGAACACCTGGTCGAGCGCCGCCGAATCCGAGGCGCCGGGTTGGATGACGGGCTTCACATCCGCCTGCGCATCCTCGAACGCGGTTTCAGCGATGTGAATTTCGTGACTTTTCATCCAGTTGGTATTGCCGCGAATGGTGTTGATCTCACCATTATGCGCCAGCATGCGGAAGGGCTGGGCCAGCCGCCATTCCGGGAAAGTATTGGTCGAATAGCGTTGATGGAAAATCGCGAAGGGCGAGACGAAACGCTCATCCTTCAGATCGAGATAGAAGGCGTCGATATCCTCGGCGCGGAACAGGCCTTTATAGATAATGTCATGCGGCGAGAGCGAGCAGATATAGAGCTCACGCAGGTTTTCCTCGCGGGCGCGGCGCTCGATGCGGCGGCGGATAATATAGAGCGTGTGGGCGACGGTCGCGGCATCGCGGGCCTGGGGATCGCGAAACAGGACCTGCTCGATTTCCGGCAGGGTCGAGCGCGCCTTGGTGCCGAGGATCGAGGTATTGGTCGGTGTCTGGCGCCAGCCGTAAAAGCTGAAACCCTGACCGAGAATTTCCGCCTCAATGATGGCGCGGGCCCGCTCACGAGCGGCGAAATCCGTGCGCGGCAGGAAGACCATGCCGACAATGACATCGCCGCGCTGTGGTTCATGACCGGTGCGTGCGACGGCGGCCTTGAAAAAGTCCTGTGGCACTCCAACACGCAGGCCGGCACCATCGCCGGTGCGGCCATCGGCATCGACAGCGCCACGGTGCCAGACCGATTTGAGGGCATCTATGGCCAGCTCGACGATCTCGCGCCGCGGCTCGCCCTTCATGTCGGCGATCAGGCCGACGCCGCAGGCATCGCGTTCGTCCTCTGGACGGTAGAGGCCCGACGCCTCAAGTAGCTCCAGACCCTTGCGGTGCCGCGCTTCTGACCAGTGCGATTGTGTCATTCGGCGGCTCCAAGCACGGCAAGGCGATTGTCGAGATAGTTTTCCATCGACCGGGCCGCATCGAGCCCGTCGCGGATCGCCCAAACCACCAGTGAGGCACCGCGTTGGATATCGCCGGCGACGAACACGCCGTTCAGGCTGGTCATGCTGGAATCGGGATCGGAGTCGACCGTGCCCCACTCGGTCAGGGTCAGATCCGGTGCATCAAAGCTCTGGCACAGGTCTTCCGGCTGAAAGCCGAGTGCGGAGATGATCATGTCGGCGGGCAGATCAATGGTCTTGCCCGCATCAACCTCCGGCATGCGGCGCCCGGATGCGTCGGGCGCGCCCAGTCGCATCCGCTGAACGCGGACGCCGGTGAGATCATCGCCCTGCGTCAGCACGGCGAGCGGCGCCGAGAGCCATTCAAACACCACGCCCTCCTCCTCGGCATGACGCACTTCGCGTGCCGAGCCAGGCATATTCTGTCGGTCACGACGATAAAGGCAGGTGACCGAGCGCGCGCCCTGACGAACAGCGGTGCGGACACAATCCATCGCCGTATCGCCGCCGCCGATCACAATGACGTCCTTGCCCTCGGCCGAGAGACGTTCGTTGGCCGCTTTCGGATCGCCGAGCCCGTCGCGATTGGAACGGATCAGATAATCGAGTGCCTGGATCACATCCTCGCCGGCGCCGGGACAAACCAGCTTGCGTGCTGCATAGACCCCGGTCGCAATCAGCACCGCATCGTGTTGCGAGCGCAACACGTCGAGCGAGGCATCACGTCCGATCTCGAAATTCAGCTTGAATGCGACGCCGCCGTCAGCGAGGCGGTCCAGCCGACGTTGCACAACATGCTTGTCCAGCTTGAAGCCGGGAATGCCATACATCAACAGACCGCCGGCACGGTCGGCGCGTTCATAAACGGTCACTTCGCAGCCCGCTTCGCGCAGCCGCTCCGCCGCCGCCAACCCGGCCGGGCCGGAACCGATCACCCCCACGCTCTGGCCACGCGGCGCGCCCGGCCGGAGCGGGGTCACCCAGCCCTCATCCCAAGCTGTGTCCGTGATGAATTGCTCGACGCTGCCGATCGTCACCGCGCCATGGCCGGATTTTTCGACGACACAACTGCCTTCGCAGAGGCGGTCCTGCGGGCAGATTCGGCCACAGATCTCCGGCATGGTCGAAGTCGCGGACGAGGCTTCATACGCCTCGCGCATCCGGCCGGTTCCGGCCAGCATCAGCCAGTCGGGGATATTGTTCTGTAACGGGCAACCGGTCTGGCAAAAGGGCACACCGCATTGCGAGCAGCGCGAGGCTTGCTCGGCAAGTTGAAGAGTTTCAACGGGCTGATAGATCTCAAGAAAATCGGTACGGCGCTGCGCTTCGGGACGCTTGCCCGGATAGGCCTGATCGATATCGACGAATCGCAGCACTGATAAGACCTCACAACTTCACACCTTGCCGCAGTGCAGCACACTCTCGATGACCGCTCAAGAGGCCGGGCGTGTCCGGTTTGGGTAAATAATTTCGTTTGAAGTTGGGATTATAGCATTTTTTAGTGCCGCGTACAAAATTGCCCGTGATTATTGGGATGTTTTGACAGATTTTCTCGACGAGAAAATTTGCTGCGTTGCGGAAAATATTGAAGATTCAGACTGCCCGCCCGTCGCGACACAACATTGCGGGGAGGTCGATCTGGAGGTGAGCCGAATCTGACCAGTCGAAAGCGCCGCGTCAGGCCAGCAGAAAACCGTGGCAAAAAGGGTCGCGGTCATCGACCTGGATGCGATTGATGCCGGTCTGCCGTGCCCAGCCGCGAATGCTGGGACAGATCGCAGGCAGTGATCCGACGCGGGTCGTGCTCTCCACCCGGCCGTGAAACAGGCTGCCGATCAGGCTTTCATGCACGAAATCATCGCCGGGTTTGAGGCCGCCGCGCGCCGCGAGCTGGGCCATGCGGGCACTGGTTCCGGTACCGCAGGGCGAACGGTCGATCGCGCGTTGGCCGTAGAAGACCGCATTACGGGCATGAGCCTGCGGATTGATCGCCGGCCCCGTCCAAAGCAGATGGCTGACGCCGCGCACATTGGGATCGAGCGGATGGACGCAGCTGACCGCCGCGTTGGCGAGTTCGCGAACCACAGGGCTGAAGCGCAAGATGTCGGAGACGGAAAATGCATCGAGGCCGGGATAGTTCGGCTGCGGCTCGATGATGGCGTAGAAATTACCGCCATAGGCGATGTCGAACACCAGTTCGCCCAAACCGGGGCACTCGATCCGGACGTTAGTGGCGGCAAGATAGCTGGGAATATTGAAAATACGGACGCTGGCGACGAACTCGCCATCCCATTCGATCTCGGCCCGGATCCGGCCGGCCGGCGCGTCGAGCAGCACCTGATTGCGGTCGCGTGGCACCAACTGGCCATTCTCCAGCCCCAGCGTGATGGCGCCGATTGTGCCATGCCCACACATGGGCAGGCAGCCCGATGTCTCGACGAACAGGATGGCGGCATCGGCGTCCGGCGTGCAGGGCGGGTAGAAGAAGGCACCGGACATCATGTCGTGGCCGCGCGGTTCGAACATCAGCGCCGTGCGGATCCAGTCATGATGGCGGATGAAGTCCATCCGCTTCTCGCTCATCGTCGCACCGGCCAGATCGGGTGCACCGGAGGTGATCAACCGAACCGGATTGCCGCAGGTATGACCATCAATACACTCGAAGATCTGGCGCACCGGTTTACTCCTGAGAGGCACGGGCAATTGTCAGATCGGGCCGGTTGTCGCGCGCGGTCTCGACCATCGCGATTACTTCGGCGCGGCGTGCGCCGGTCAAAATCATGCGCGGCATGCGGACCCGCTCCGAACCGCGTCCCATGACGAATTCTGCCAGTTTGATCGACTGCACCAAGTCGTGCTCGGCATCGAGGTGGAGCAGAGGCATAAACCAGCGATAAATCCGCCGCGCGGTCTCAAGGTCCCCTGCTTCCAAGGCGTCCCAAAGGGCGATGGATTCGTGCGGGAAAGCATTGGTCAGGCCCGAAATCCAACCCTGAGCGCCGAGCAGAATCTCTTCCATCGCGACATCATCGAGACCGGCGAAGACCGCATAACGATCACCGCAGGCATTGATGATATCAGTGATCCGGCGCGGGTCCGGCGCCGATTCCTTGATCGCGACAATCGTCTCGACGGGCGCCAGCCGCTGCAGCGTCGCAATCGAGATACTGACCCGGTAGGCCGGTGGATTATTGTACAGCATGACCGGCAAGGACGAGGCTGCGGCGACCCGCCGGATATGCGCTTCAAGCTCCGCCTCAGTCGGAACATAGACCATGGCCGGCAGCAGCATCGCACCGTCGACGCCAAGGCGGGCGGCATCGCGGACATAGGCCTCGGCGAGTTCGGTCGTCAGTTCGGACACGCCGGTCAGAACCGGGATGCGTCCGGCGACGGTAGCAATGACCGCTTCAAGCACTTGCCGCTTTTCAGCGGCGAGCAAGGAGTTGTTCTCACCGACAGTGCCCATCACGACCAGCCCGTGCACACCGTCGCGAACCAGGCCCTCGACGACGCGGCACGTGGCGTCGAGATCAAGGCTTAGATCGTCCGCAAACTGGGTCGTCGCCGCTGGAATCACGCCGCGCCAATTGATTTTCGCCATTCGGTTTGCCTCCCGGCCCTCGCACAATTACGTCCAAGCGCATCGTTAAACCGACGCTGCCGGGAATCAATCAACTCCTGCGCCGCCCGCGTCGAATTTGCGCGCACTACCGCCTGGGACAAACCCAATGATGGCGGGTCGTTACCCGCAGGGGCACCGGTAAGGTGACAGGCCGCAATCAGCGGGTTAGCGTCTCGTCAGGGATGCGATGGGGAGTTGATGACATCATGACAAATTTGCGCAATTTGGCGGCCGGTCTGGCGTTCGCACTGGCTGCAACCGGCTCACTCGCCTGGGCCCAGGACGAGCCGGTGAGTTATGCCGAAACCATCGCCGGCCTTGATCAACGCACCGGCTTGTTCAATGTCTATGTCGATGATGGCGACGGTCGGATTCTCGCCGAGCTGACGCCCCAGGATGACGGCTCGCTCGGCCGGATGATTTACACTGCCTGGCTCGCCTCTGGCCTCGGCTCCAACCCGGTCGGACTGGATCGCGGGCTCGGCACGGATTCGGAAATCTTGCGCTTCTTCCGCGTCAATGACCGCGTCTTCGCCGAGTTCGAGAATTATCGCTACGAGGCCATCGGTGCCGACGCCCCCGAGCGTCAGGCGACAGAACAATCCTTCGCGCGCTCGATCGTCTGGAGCGGTGAGATCGTCGCCGAGCAGAATGGCAGGGTGCTGGTCGATCTGTCAGGGTTTCTCACCCGCGATCCGGTCGGAACCGTCGCCCAGCTCGATGCCGCCGGCCAGGGCAGTTTCTCGATTGATAGTGATCGCAGCGCCGCCCTGACCGGCAGCGTTCATGCCTTCCCGCTGAATGTCGAAATCGACGCCTTGCTGACCCTGCAATCCTCGGAGCCAGGATCAGAGGTCCGCGCCGTAACGCCCTCCGCCAATTCGGTGACGCTGACCATCCACCACTCCTTCGCCGCCCTGCCCGAAGCTGGCTATCAGACGCGTGAAGCCGATGATCGTGCCGGCGCGATCAGTACTGAAATTTACGACATGGCCGCTCCGCTCGATGCGCCAGTGCGTCGCCATCTCGCCATTCGCCACCGGCTGGAACGGATCGACCCGGCAGCAGCCTCCGGCCCGGTCGTCGAACCGATCGTCTATTATGTCGAACGCGGGACACCGCCTGTGATCCGCGATGCTCTGATCGAGGGCGCGGGCTGGTGGGCGGATGCTTTCTCCGACGCCGGCTTTGAAGACGCCTTCCGGGTCGAACTTCTGCCCGAAGGCGCCGACCCACTCGACCTGCGCTATAACATCATCCAGTGGGTGCATCGCCAAACACGCGGCTGGTCCTATGGCGGCGCCGTGATCGATCCGCGCACCGGTGAAATCCTCAAGGGCCATGTCATCCTCGGCAGCCAGCGTATCCGCCAGGACCGGATCATATTCGAAGGCCTGCTTGGCACCGCTCATACCGGCACTGGAGAGGCTGATGATCCACTCGAACTCGCCCTGGCCCGAATCCGCCAGCTGGCCGCGCATGAAGTCGGGCACACGCTCGGCCTGATGCATAATTTCGCCGCCAGTGCCAATGATCGCGCTTCGGTGATGGATTACCCGGCACCGCGCGTGTCAGTCGACGCCTCCGGCGCCTTCGATGTCAGCCAAGCCTATGCCCGCGGTACCGCCGCTTGGGACCGGACCGCAATCAGCTGGCTCTACGCGCAATACGCCGATCCCGCCGCCGAAGCCGAAGGGCAGGAAGCGATCCTGGCCCGTGCCCACGCCGTTGGTCTGCTCTACATCACCGACATGCATGCGCGCGGCAATGATGCCGCCCATCCGCTGGCCAATCTGTGGGATGATGGCAGCGATCCTGCCCAAGCGCTGATCGACATCATGGCCGTTCGCGCTCAGGCCTTGGCCAATTTTGGGCCGCAAGCCCTGGCGTCAGGCCAGCCCGCGAGCGATCTGCGCGCCGTGTTCTCACCGATCTATCTTTATCACCGCTACCAGGTCGAAGCCGCCGCCAAGACGCTGGGCGGCGTGTATTTCGAGTATGAACTCAATGGACCATCGGTGCGCGGCCTGCGCCCCGCCGGCGCCGCAGAGCAGATGCGGGCACTGCGTGTGCTGGTCAACACGCTCGACCCGGCTGTGCTCGACATTCCCGAGACCGTGCTGTCGCAATTAATGCCTTCGCCCTCAGGCGATTACGACGCAGCGGCGACGCGGGAGATGTTTTCCTCCTCGCAATATCCGGCCTTCAGCCGCAGCGATGCGGCAGCGGCGGCGGCGCGGATCACCCTTGAGGCCATGCTCTCGCCGGCGCGACTGGCACGGATGACCGACCAACATTCGCGCGATCCGGAACAGCTTTCCGCCGCAGATCTGCTCAGCGTGGTGGAAGGCTCGGTGTTCACGACAGCACGCGGCGAGGCCTCTCGTCTTGCCCCGCTGCGCACTGCCATTGAAGGTGAATACATTGCCCAGCTTCTTAGCGTCACCGCCAGTGGTCCGCGCTCCAGCGCCAATCTGGCCCGCGCGCATCTCGAAGCCCTCGCGGCGGCCCTGCCGACTGGACGCTCTGCGACGGCCGGATCGCGCGAAGACCGGATTGGACTGGCGCGGCAGATCGAGGCCGGGCTGGCCCGGATTGATCGCGGCGAAGACGTCGGCGGTTTCGAGGCCGAAATCCCGCCGGGCAGCCCGATTGGGGCCGATAGTTGCTGGCATTGTGACAGCGCCGGCCTGCTTGGCCTCGGGCGATGAGGCTCGCTGGCGGCGCCGCTCTGGGGATCGCACTGATGACCCTCGCAGCCTGTCAGCCGGCACCGCAACAGGCGATCATCATGGACTGGGCCGCGCAGGAGAGCGGCGTCACGTCCAGCCTGCGTGGGCTCACCGTCGTCGATGCCGAGACCGCCTGGATCGGCGCGCCTGATGGTATCGTTCTACGCACAATCGATGGCGGTGCAAATTGGACGCAAAGCCGGATCGAGGCCGCCGCCGGGCTGGATCTGCGCTCAGCGCATGGGTTTGACGCCGATCACGCGCTCTTCTTCACCGCCGGCAGCCCGGCGCGGCTGTTCGAAACCCGCGATGGCGGCGCCTCCTTCACGCTGCTGTATGAAGACCCCTCTGAAGCGGCCTTCTTCGACGGCTTGGCATTCTGGGACGATCAGCACGGCATTGCCTTCTCCGATCCGGTCGCGGGCGTGTTCCATATCCTGCTGACCGGGGATGGCGGCCAGAGCTGGACCAAAACGACAGGGTTACCAGAACCACTCGACGGCGAGGCGGGATTTGCCGCCTCGGATACCAGCCTCGCCCTGGGTGAGGATGGCCGGGTCTGGATCGGCACCGGTGGTGGCGCACGGGCTCGCATCCTCTTGAGCATGGATTACGGTGCCAGCTGGCGGGTGGTGAATACGCCGCTGGCCAGCGGGCAATCCGGTGCCGGGATTTTCTCGATCGCCGCGTCCGGCAACACGCTGGTTGCTGCCGGCGGGGACTATACCCGGCCTGACGAAACCGTCGGCGTCGCAGCCTATTCGCTCGATGGCGGCCATGTCTGGTTCGAACCGGAAACTCCCCCGTCCGGTTATCGCTCGGCCGTCGCCGCGATCCCGGGGTTGAGCGGGCATTTTCTCGCAGTCGGACCGAATGGGGCCGATCTCAGCCGCGATGGCGGCCGAAGCTGGAGCCCGATATCCCAGACCGGCTATAATGCCGTCTCCTTCGCGCCCGGCTCACCATTTGGCTGGGCTGTCGGAGCTGAAGGCAAAATTGCGCGACTGAGGGTGAGTCTGGATCCGCAATAGGGTCCGATCCGAACACAAAATGCTGCAATTGCTCACCGGGACCGCCCCGAATCCCGGCTTTCCGGCGGCTGGACAATCCGTGCGCAGCCGTGAACAGGCCCGCCCGATCCGGCCGCCAATTTCTGTGCCCACACATGCCAGGCCGTGCAGACGGGCATTTCGTCGGAAAGGCTGTTTCATGCCATTCAAGGCGCTCAGATGGGCTTGAAAACATGATTTGTGCGCATTTGCGCTTGCCATAGCGGAAACATCGCGCCACCTTGCACTGCAGCACAAGTCAGGAACCGCCCGCATTATGCGTAACACCGTCACCCATCAGCCGATTTCATCGGCCGCCGTCCTGCCGGACGTGCGGGTGCTCGTCAGCGCGCTCTCCCTCGTACTTGTGATTATTCTGACCTCCATAACGGGAGCGGTTTCCGCGCCTGCCAGTTAGCGAACGCAAACATCGGCAGACATGAAAAACCCCGCTCCCGGAACCCGGAGCGGGGTTTTTCGTGTCTGTCACACGGGAAATTCCGATGTCGACCGAACGACCCAAGACTTCTGACACCATTACGTTCGGCGCCGCACGCGCTCCGGCTCGCGCCATGTTGCGTGCAACCGGCCTGTCGGACGAGGATTTCGACAAGCCGATGATCGCGGTGGTCAATACTTGGACCACGGTGACGCCGTGCAATATGCACCTGGCCGATCTGGCCGCACCGGTGCGCGATGCGATCCGCGAAGCCGGCGGTGTGCCGGTTGATTTCAACACCATCGTCGTGTCCGACGGCGTCTCGATGGGCACGCAGGGCATGCGCGCCTCGCTGATCTCACGCGAAGTGATCGCCGATTCGATCGAGCTGGCCGTGCGCGGCCACTCGCTGGACGGCGTGATCGTGCTGGTCGGCTGCGACAAGACCATTCCGGCCGCGGCCATGGCGCTGGCGCGGATGGATATCCCCGGCTGCATCCTCTATGGCGGCACGATCATGCCAGGCCGTCAGGGCGATAAGGATTTGTCGATCCAGGATGTGTTCGAGGCTGTCGGCGCCCATGCTTGCGGCACGCTGGACGATGCCGGTTTGGCCGAAGTCGAGAAGTCCGCCTGCCCCGGCGCCGGTGCCTGTGGCGGCCAGTTCACCGCCAATACGATGGCGATGATCCTGTCGATCATGGGCCTGTCGCCGATAGGAGCCAACGACATCCCAGCGCCGCATCCGGACAAGGCGCACGCCGCCGCCCGGTGTGGCCGGCTGGTGGTCGATCTGGTCAGGTCGGGCACTCGCCCGCGCAGCTTCATCACCGAGGCTTCGCTGCGCAATGGCGCCATCGCGGCCTCGGCCAGCGGCGGCTCGACCAATGCTATCCTGCATCTGGCGGCCATTGCGGCGGAGGCCGGTGTGCCATTCTCGATCGATGTATTTGACGAAGTTTCCGCAACAGCGCCCGTCATCACCGATCTGAAGCCGGGCGGCCGTTTCCTCGCTCACCACCTCTTTCTGGCCGGCGGGACACGCCTGTTCGGGCAACGACTGATGCAGGGCGGCCGTCTGAGCGACACTCCGACAGTCACCGGCAAAACCCTGTTCGAGGAATTCGCGACCGCAGTTGAATCGCCAGGCCAGCGCGTCGTTTACACAGTCGCCGATCCGGTCAAACCCGATGGTGGTTTTCGTATCCTGTATGGCGATCTGGCGACCGAGGGCGCGGTCCTGAAACTCTCTGGCCACACCCACACGCAATTTGAAGGCCCGGCCCGCGTGTTCGAACGCGAGGAGGATGCCTTCGCCGCCGTCGAGCAAAACCGGATCGCGCGGGGCGATGTCATCATCATCCGCAATGAAGGCCCGCGCGGCGGCCCCGGCATGCGCGAAATGCTCGGCATCACCGGTGCCCTGGTCGGCCAGGGGCTGAGCGAACATGTCGCGCTGATCACAGATGGCCGCTTTTCCGGCGCCTCCAAGGGCTTCGTGATCGGTCATGTCTGCCCGGAAAGCGTCGAGGGCGGTGCCATCGGCCTGATCCATGAGGGCGACACCATCCGTATCGATGTCGCTTCGCGCCGGATCGATTGCGATGCCGATCTCGAGGCCCGCCGCAAGGCCTGGACCCCGCCTCTGCCCAATCCGATGGGCGGCGTTTTCAGCAAATATTCCCGGCTCGTCTCTTCGGCCTCTCAGGGCGCCGTGACGATCCAGACCCAACAGATTGAAGCCCCGCAAACGCACATGATCCCTCAGGAGACTTTCGCATGACCACCTCCCAGACACCCGCCACCCCGCGCCGCATGGCGTTCGAGATCGACACTGCCGCCTTCAAGGCCAAGCCGGTTGCGGTCATCGGCTATGGCAGCCAGGGCCGGGCGCATGCGCTCAATCTGAAGGATAGTGGCTGCGACGTGATTGTCGGCGTCCGTCCCGGCGGCAAGGGCGATATCCGCGCCAAGGCCGATGGCCTGCGCACCGCACCCATCGCCGAAGCCAGCAAGGCCGCCTCGCTGATCGCGATCCTGACGCCGGACATGACCCATGAAGCGATTTTCCGGGAGGAGATCGCGCCGAATATCAGTGCCGGCGATGCCGTCCTGTTCGCGCACGGCTTCACCGTGCACTACGGCCGCGTCCAGGCGCCGGAGGGTGTCGATATCATCCTCGTTGCGCCGAAGGGGCCCGGCGATCTCGTCCGCCGTGAATTCGAACGCGGCCGTGGCGTGCCCTGCCTGTTCGCCATCCATCAGGACGCGACCGGCACCGCCCGCGACAGGGCGCTGAGCTATACGGCCTGCATCGGCGGCTCCACCGCCGGCGTGATTGAATCCACCTTCGCCGAAGAAACCGAAACCGATCTGTTTGGCGAACAGGCGGTGTTGTGCGGTGGTGCGACCGAGCTGGTTCTGGCCGGCTACGAGACTCTGACCGAGGCCGGCTATCAGCCCGAAGTCGCCTATTTCGAATGCATGCACGAGCTCAAGCTGATCGTTGATCTGCTCTATGAGGGCGGGCTCGCCAAGATGCATGAATTCATCTCGGAGACCGCGATCTATGGCGATCTGCGCTCGGGCCCACGCGTCATCAATGCCGAGACCAAAGCGCGGATGAAGGAGGTTCTTGCCGACATCCAGGACGGCACATTTGCCCGCGACTGGATCATGGAGAACCAGGCCGGCAAGCCGCAATACAACGCCCTGCTGCGCAAGGATCTCGAGCATCCCATCGAAAAAACCGGTGCGGCCCTGCGCGCAGAAATGCCGTGGCTGCAAGCCGGCGCCAATACCTGAACGCCCTGATCTGGACCTGAAAATGACCATGCTGTCGACCTTGCCCAAGACCGAGACCCCGCCCCAGGCACGCTCCCGCAATACGGGTGCGCACTGGGTCGTGCGGACGCTGGAGAATCTCGGCGTGACCCGGATCTTCGGCTATCCTGGCGGAGCGATCATGCCCGTCTATGACGCGCTCACGGGGTCGAGCCTGAGCCATGTTCTGGTCCGTCACGAACAGGCCGCCGCCTTTGCCGCCGATGCCCAGGCCCGCATCACCGGCAAGGCCGGCGTCTGCTTGGCCACATCGGGACCGGGCGCGACCAATCTTCTGACCGGCATCGCCAATGCCTTCATGGATTCCGTCCCGATGGTCATACTGACCGGACAGGTTCCGTCCGGCCTGATGGGCACGGATGCTTTTCAGGAAGTCGATGTCTTCGGCATGACGCTGCCGGTCGTGAAGCATTCGGTCATCATCCGCGATGCCAACCGTATCCCGGAGCTGATCACGGAAGCCTTCCGGATCGCCGAAGAAGGCCGTCCTGGCCCAGTGTTGATTGATCTGCCCAAGGACGTCTTACAGGCCGAGGCACATCCGCCCCCCCCAGGCGCGCCTCGTCCTGCTGCAGCGCCGTTGTTGGCCTCCGCCCCCCTCATGGAGGCCGCAACGGCGCTGATTACTCAGGCCAAACGTCCTGTGCTCTACATCGGCGGCGGTGTCGGCTTGGGTAAGGCCGTCCAGCCTCTGCGCGACTTCATGGCCCGCACCGGCATTCCCGCCGTCGCGACCCTGAAGGGGCTCGGCGCCCCGCATCCCGACGCGCCGCATTTTCTCGGCATGCTGGGAATGCACGGCACCCGCACCGCCAATCTGGCGGTCAATGAAAGCGATCTGCTGATGTGCGTTGGCGCGCGCTTCGATGATCGTGCGACCGGCAAGCCTGACACCTTCGCCCCCAATGCCCGCATCATCCATATCGATGGCGACCCGGCCGAGATCGGCAAGCTGCGCTGGGCCGATGTCGCGATCGGCTGCGATGTCGCCGATGCGCTGAGCCGGCTGGATCCCGGTTATCTGGCGATAGAGGATTGGCGTCAGACCTGCGCCGAGCGCCTGAAGGCCTTCGCCTTCGACTATGACGCGCCCGGCTCCGGGGTCTTCGCGCCGGCGCTGCTGAAGCAGTTATCCGAAGCGGCGGGTGATGATTTCATCGCCGCCTGCGATGTCGGTCAGCATCAGATGTGGGTGGCGCAGCATTGCCGTTTCGCACGCCCTGAATCGCATCTCACCAGCGCAGGATTGGGGGCGATGGGCTATGGCCTGCCGGCCGGGATCGGCGCGGCGATGGAACGACCCGCCATGAAGGTCGTCACCATTACTGGCGATGGCTCGATCATGATGAATATCCAGGAGTTGGCGACGGCACGCCGCTATGGCGTACCGATCCGCATCCTGCTGCTCGACAATGGAACGCTGGGCCTGGTGCGTCAGTGGCAGGAATATTTCTTCGAGCAGAATTACTCCGAGATCGACCTCTACGACAATCCCGACTTCGCTGAAGTCGCCCGCGCCTTCGGCGTCGAAGCCTTCACCGTGCATTCGCGCACCGAAGTCCCCGGTGCCATCGACCGCTTGTTGCGGTCACGCGGACCGATCCTGGCCCATGTGCTGATCGACCCGCGCGAGAACGTCTGGCCGCTCGTACCGCCTGGCGCATCCAATGCTGACATGATGGAGAACTGACCATGAGCAATATCCTCAACATCGAAATCTTCGAAACCGAAGGTGCGCTCGTGCGGCTTGTCGGACTGATCGAGCGCCGTGGCTTCACAATCTCAAGCATGGCGATGTCGGCCCCGAGCAATGGCAGCGCAAGGGTCACAGTCGAGCTCGCCGCGCGTGGCACGGGCCGCCAGATCGACGTGCTGACACGCCAGATCGAGCGCCTGTTCGACGTACATGCGGTATCTCGCCCCGGCTCGTCTGAAGCGCTGGCCTTTGCCCCCGGGCTGGCACCGGAACTGAGTTCGGCCAGCGCAACCGATTGGAGGGCGGCATGTCCCGGCCAAGCATAGTGCCCGCCCGGCACGACAAGGATCGCGTCTACATCTTCGACACCACCCTGCGCGATGGCGAGCAGGCGCCCGGCTTCTCGATGTCGCCGTCGGACAAGCTCGAGATCGCCCGCATGCTGGAACGCGTCCGGGTCGATACGATCGAAGCCGGTTTTGCCGCTGCTTCACCGGGCGATAGCGAGGCGATCCGCCTGATCGCCTCGGAAATCACCGGCCCGACCATCTGCTCGCTGGCCCGAGCCAGTGAAGCCGATGTTGATGCGGCGGCGCGGGCCTTGGAGCCGGCGCGGCGCAAGCGCCTGCATGTCTTCCTCGCCACCAGCCCGATCCATCGCGAAGCCAAGCTGAAAATGTCGCGCCTGGAGGTGTTGCGTGCCATCGAAAAGGCGCTGCTGTACGCTCGCGGCTGTTTCGACGAGATTGAGTTTTCGGCTGAGGATGCCTTGCGCACCGAGCCCGATTTCCTGATCGAGGCGATGAGTTGCGCCGCCGCGTTCGGTGCCGATGTCCTCAATGTCCCCGACACGGTCGGCGTCAGCGAGCCGGGCGAAATCCGGGCTCTGTTTGCTAGCCTGGGCGAAAAAGTCGTGCGGCCCGAGCATGTGATTTTCTCGGCCCATTGCCATGATGACCTCGGCCTGGCCGTCGCCAATAGTCTCGCCGCCGTCCAGGGCGGTGCGCGCCAGATCGAGTGCTCGATCAATGGCATCGGCGAGCGCGCCGGCAATTGCTCGCTCGAGGAAGTCGTGATGGCGCTGCGGGTGCGGGCCGACATCTATGGTGTCGACACACATCTGGACACGACCGGCCTGTGGCCGGCGAGCCAGAAGCTGACCCGGGTCACCGGTGCGGCCCTGTCGCCGAACAAGGCGATTGTCGGCAAGAATGCCTTCTCCCACGAGGCCGGCATCCATCAACACGGCATGCTGTCGGACCGGCGCACCTATGAGATCATGACGCCGGAAAGCGTCGGCTCACCCGGCAGCGCTCTGGTGCTGGGCAAGCATTCTGGCAAACACGCCCTGACCCAGCGCCTGTCACAGCTGGGCTATCAGCCCGACCCGGAGGCGCTCGACACCGCTTTCCTGGCCTTCAAGGCCTATGCCGACGAGTATGGCGAAGCGACCGACGCCGATCTGGTCGCGCTGATGGAGCACCGCTCCCAGAGCGGCTGCCAGTGGACTGTATTGCGCACCGAATTGCGCACGACGACCGGACCGAAGCCACAGCAATTCGCCCGCGTCGAGCTGGAGCATCCCGAACGTGGCCGCATCTCGGACATTGCCTCAGGTGACGGTCCGATGGCCTCGGCCTTCGCTGCCGTGCAGCGCATCACCGGCACCACAGCCGAAGTGATTGGCTTGGAAACTCGGCTGGTCAATTCACCGGCCGGCCGCGATTTCATCGCCGAAATCCGGCTCGACCTCAACGGGACCCAGGTCAATGGCCGCGCTCGTGGCCCTGATGTGGTCACCGCCGCTATCGACGCCTTCTTGTTTACGCTCGACCGGGGTCAAGCGTTTGACCAAACCGGTGAAGCCCAACCCCAACCGGCAATCGCCGTCTGACCAGGAAAAATATTATGGCAATTCAGGAAACCGATTTCATCTGGCGTAATGGCGAACTGGTCGATTGGCACGACGCCCAGACGCATGTTCTCAGCCACGCCTTGCATTACGGCACCTCGGTGTTTGAAGGCATTCGTTGCTACGACACGCCGAACGGGCCGCAGATCTTCCGGCTGAAGGAACATGTCCGGCGCCTGTTCGATTCGGCGCGCGTCTATCATATGCCCCTGCCCTATACCGAGGCCGAGCTGGAGGAGGCTTGCAAACAGGTGATCCGTTCCAACCGGCTCAAAGGCGCCTATATCCGTCCGATCGCCTTTTTCGGCTATGGCGGGATCGGCGTGTTGCCCGGCAAGGATACCCAGATTGAAGTCTGCATCGCCGCCTTCCCCTGGGGGGCCTATCTGGGCGAGGACGCACTGAGCCAAGGCGTCAATTGCTGCATCTCCAGCTGGAACCGTCCGGCCCCGAACACGATCCCGACGGGAGCCAAGGCGGGCGGCAATTATCTCTCTTCGGTGCTGATCAGCCACGAGGCGCATTCGCGCGGCTTTGATGAAGGCATTGGGCTGGACGTCAATGGTCTGGTCTCCGAAGGCGCCGGTGAGAATATCTTCGTCGTCTCCGACGGTATCATCCGCACGCCGCCAACTTCGGCCTCGATCCTGTCGGGGCTGACGCGCGATGCCGTGATCAAACTGGCCGAAGCCGAAGGTTATGATGTGCGCGAGCAAACGCTGTCGCGCGAAAGCCTCTATGTCGCCGACGAGATCTTCTTCACCGGCACGGCGGCGGAAATCACCCCAGTGCGCTCAGTCGATGGTCATGTCGTGCGTTGCGAAGGTCGCGGCCCGGTGGCCGAACTGATGCAGAAGCGCTTCTTCGGCCTGTTCACCGGCGAGACCCCGGATCGGCATGGCTGGCTCCATCCCGCCTATGGCAATGGCATGGAGGTCCAGCATGTCGCCTGACGAGGGCGCGCCGCGTTCCCTGTTCGACAAGGTCTGGAACAGCCATCAGGTCTCTGCGGAAACCGCCGATACCCCCGGTGTGCTCTATATCGACCTGCACCTGATCCATGAAGTGACCTCGCCGCAGGCCTTCTCGGCTCTGGCAGCGCGCGGTCTGAAAGTGCGCCGACCGGACCGCACCCTGGCGACAATCGACCATTCGACACCGACGCTGGATTTCGCCGCTGGCGAGACGCCTCCCTATGCCAGCGAGGCGGCGCGGCTGCAGGTCGAGATGCTGGAGGCCAATGCAGCCGCAAATGCCATCCCGCTGCATGGCTGGGGCAGTGAGTATCGCGGTGTCGTGCATGTGATGGGCCCGGAATTGGGTGCGACCCAGCCGGGCATGACGGTGGTGTGCGGCGACAGTCATACCGCGACCCATGGCGCTTTCGGCGCGCTGGCTTTCGGCATTGGTACGACCGAGGTCGGCCATGTGCTGGCCAGGCAGTGCCTGTTGCAACGCAAGCCGAAATCCCTGCGCGTCACCGTGAAGGGCCGGCCCGGCCGCGGCGTCTCGGCCAAGGATATCGTGCTCGCCATCATTGCCCGGCTCGGGATTGATGGCGGCACCGGCAGCGTGATAGAATATGCTGGCGAGGCGATTGAAGCGCTCGACATGGAAGGCCGGATGACGGTCTGCAATATGTCGATCGAGGCCGGAGCCCGCGCCGGCATGATCGCGCCAGACGCCACGACTTTCGCTTGGCTGGAAGGCCGCAAGCTCGCGCCAAAGGGCGCCGCTTGGGATGAGGCCGTCGCACGCTGGTCACAGCTCGCCAGCGATCCCGGTGCCCGCTTTGATCGCGAGATCGAAATGGATGCCAGCGAGATCGCGCCGATGGTCACTTGGGGTACAGCGCCCGATACCGGCATTGCTATTGATGCACACGTGCCGGAGGCCCGCTCCGCCTCGCACCGGAAATCGCTCGACTATATGCAATTCGAGCCCGGCCAGCCGATTGCCGGCACAAGGGTCGATCAGGTCTTCATCGGTTCGTGCACCAATTCGCGCATCACCGATCTGCGCCAGGCGGCGGAGATCATGCGCGGCCGTCAGGTCGCCGCCGGAGTGCGGGCGTTGGTCGTGCCCGGCTCGGTCCAGGTGCGCCAACAAGCCGAGGCCGAGGGGCTCGACCAGATCTTCATCGCTGCCGGAGCGCAATGGCGCCAGCCGGGCTGTTCGATGTGTATCGCGATGAATGGCGATCGCGGCGAGGCCGGTGAGCTGGTGGTCTCGACCTCCAATCGCAATTTCGAAGGCCGCCAGGGCCCCGGTTCGCGCACCGTGCTGGCCAGCCCCGCAACAGCTGCCGCTGCAGCCGTGACCGGCCTGATCACCGACCCACGTAGCCTGATGGAGGGCGCCCATGTCTGACAATCCGGTGGGATTTACGCATCTGCACAGCCGCACCTTCACGCTGCCGCAGGAGGATATCGACACCGATCAAATCATCCCGGCGCGCTTTTTGACCACCACGACGCAGGACGGTCTCGGCAGGCTCGCCTTCCACGACTGGCGCTATGATGAAGGCGGCAAGGCGCGCGATGACTGCGCCCTCAACACGCTGGATACCGGTGCCTTCGCAATCCTCGTCGCCGGGCGCAATTTCGGCTGTGGCTCTTCGCGCGAACATGCGCCTTGGGCCTTGCATGATTTCGGTGTCCGCGCCGTGATTTCGAGCGAGATTGCCGATATTTTCCGCTCCAATGCGGCGAAGAATAATATCATTCCAATCATCGCGCCGCCGCAGGCCCATGCCTGGCTGCTCGAGCATGAGGGTGTTGACGTGAAGATTGATCTGGAGCGGCAATATGTTGATCTGGGCAATGGTCCCGGCTTCCATTTCGAGATTGAGCCCTTCGCCAGGCATTGCCTGATCGAGGGCACGGATCCGCTCGGATTCTTGCTCTCACACCAGGACGCGATCACAGCTTACGAGGCCCGCAGCGCATGAAAACCTACCAAATCGTCCTGCTTCCCGGCGATGGCGTCGGCCCGGAAGTCACGGCCGTCGCCCGCGCCGCAATGGCAAGCGTCGCGGCGATCTGTGGCTTTCGTCTGACCTTCTCCGAGCACGCCATCGGCGGTGCTTCGATTGACCAGTATGGCGCGCCCTTGACGCCGCAGGCCTTGGCCGCCTGCCAAGCCAGCGACGCCATCTTCCTCGGTGCGGTCGGCGGCCCGAAATGGGATCAGGCCGTCTCGCGCCCCGAGGCCGGTTTGCTGGCGCTACGCAAGGCATTGCAGGTTTATGCCAATCTGCGCCCCGTCAGTGTGCATCCCGCTCTGGCCGGCAAATCGCCCTTGCGCGCCGAGCTGGTCGCCGGTGTCGACATGCTGATCGTGCGCGAGCTGACCGGCGGGATCTATTTCGGCGCCCGGCAAAAGGGCCAGGATTACGCCAGTGACGAATGCGCCTATAACCGCGCCGAGATCGAGCGCGTCGCCCATATCGCCTTTCAGCAGGCACGCCTGCGGCGCGGCAAGCTGACCTCAATCGACAAGGCCAATGTGCTGGAAACCAGCCGTCTCTGGCGTTCGGTCGTCAGCGAAATGGGCGCCAAGACCTATCCCGATATTGCGCTCGATCACATCTATGTCGATGCCGCCGCGATGCATTTGCTGCGCGATCCGGCCAGTTTCGATGTCATTGTGACCGAGAATATGTTCGGCGATATTCTCAGCGACGAAGCCTCGATGCTGCCCGGTTCAATCGGCCTGCTCGGTTCTGCCTCGCTCGGAGATAAACGCCCCGGCGTGTTCGAACCGATCCACGGCTCAGCCCCCGACATCGCGGGTCAGGACAAAGCCAACCCGTTCGGCGCCATCGAGAGCGCCGCACAATTATTCGAGTCCGGTCTGGGCGAGATCGAGGCTGCGCGGCGCCTGCGAGCCGCCATCAATGCGATGCACGAGGCCGGCGAATGGACGGCGGATCTCGGCGGTTCGCTGAACTGCTCCAAGGCCGGCACCCGGCTGCTCCAGCATCTCGAGCGGATGCGGGTATATTTAAAACGCTAACGTCACTGCGGTTTTGAGCACAAAGTGGAAGGCTTCACCGCTAATTGTACCGGCCACTTCTGTTCAATGCCGGCCCCTTCGATTCACTCCGCTGCCGGACACGCTGCGCGCACGGCGTCGAGCAGGGTGGCGTTCACCCACTCGCCGGTTTCCGGATCGCGCAAGCGCGTGATGCGGCCCCAATGGTCGGGACTGAATTCCTCGAAATACACATTCTGCTCGGGCACTTCAGGGTAGACCTGCCACAAGGCCAGCATGCCGTCATCGCGGACCTGTTGGTAGAGTTCGCTCACCCCAGGGGTAAGCGAATACTGCCAGGCGGTTTTCCACAGGCCAGCTGGCTCGTCATAGATGCGCACATTGATTCCGACTCCCGATTGCTCGCGATAGCCATAGCCGGGATCAAACCATTCATCGATAATGGCGCGACCGCCCATGCCGTAATAGCCGTTCCAGCGCGCAAAATAGGGTGCTTCGCCCCAGGCCCCGGCTTCGGCATCCCATTGTCGGATGCCGACGGTGAAATCGCCGATGATGAAGGCGAACTGGCTGAATGCCTCCGGCATGCCTTCGGCGGGCTGGCCGTAATCGCCGCAACGGACTGTCCCCTCTCCGGTGACCTGCGCGGCGGCGGGGGCGGCGAGCATCGCTGCCGCGACGAAAATGACTGACACGTGTTTCATGGTTCTCTCCCCCTCTTCGCCAGCGAGTATAGCCGCTCTCTCGTCTGGTGCGCCCAACATTTGCGTGAACGGGTGCCTGCACCAAAATCTCCACGCCGCGTGCGGCTGGAGGGATGGGAGGGTGT
>TARA_R110002051_G_scaffold2008_6_pt1 | contig 37197 bp, 26 predicted proteins | sample TARA_R110002051 | Tara Oceans TARA_R110002051 (sample SAMEA4397023) | marine metagenome | biome: Polar Biome; feature: [MES] marine water layer (ENVO:01000295) within the mesopelagic zone...; material: water (ENVO:00002006), including particulate matter (ENVO:01000060) such as...... | reverse complement strand
ATAGCCAAATCACAGTACTAGCAGCAATGGTAGACATCGTACGGTTCATCGACGTACGTTCTTCTAAGAACTCGACACTTGGCTCTAGCAGTGATATCGACGATGTCACAGCAGCAAAGGTAATCAATAAGAAGAACAAAGTGCCAATAATCGTACCACCAGCCATGCTACCAAAAGCAATTGGCAGACTGACAAAAATCAAACCAGGGCCTGATGCAGGATCAAGACCATTGCTAAAGATGATTGGGAAAATGGCCAAACCAGCTGCTAAGGCAATAACTGTATCTAAAATAACAACCGTACGAGCGGTTTTTAGCAAGTTTACTTCACGACCTAAGTATGAACCATAAGCCACCATGATGCCCATACCAATAGATAGGGTAAAGAAAGCATGACCCAATGCCGCTAGCATTACATCAACGGTCAACTTGCTCAAATCAGGTGCAAACAAGTAATTAACCGCTTCACCAAAACCACCATTTATCACGTTATAACCAACGATGATAAATAAAATCACACCCAGTAATGGCATCATGATTTTAGCCGCGTTTTCAATACCGCGTGTCACACCGATACCAACGATAAGTGCGGTAATGATCATAAATACCGTATGCCAAATCGTTAACGTACCTGCTGATGCTAGCATTCCATCAAAGGTTGCAGCGACAGAGTCACTGTTTTGACCGGCAAAACTGCCGGTGCCAACTTTGGTGATGTAGTTCAGCGCCCAGCCACCGATGACACTATAAAAGGATAGAATTAAAAAGCCACCTAGTATACCGGTCGCGCCTACAATGCCCCAGCTGCTTGACTTGCCTTCACTAGCAGCGACGTCTTTAAAGGTATTAATAGGATTCTTTTGACCACGGCGACCAATGAGCCACTCAGCGACCAATACAGGGAAACCAACCAAAGCAATACAAAACAAATAGGCAATGACGAAAGCTGAACCACCGCTTTCACCTACCATATAAGGGAACTTCCAAATATTTCCTAAGCCGACTGCCGAGCCGACTGCCGCCAGCACGAAGCCGAAACTTGAGCTCCACTGCGCATGATCTTTTTTATTAATAGCCATTATGCCTTCCTCATGCTTCAATTAATATTGCTTATAATCATCCTTGATTATTATAAATAGCTGTCCATGATGTTTGACTATTTACTCTATACATCGATGTGATACATCCTCCAGCAACATTAAGAAAGAATTGTTTACAATGTTGTAGAGGCTCAGTTTCTGCTAAGGAGCCAAAAAAGTCAAGTGGTCGTAAATATAACAAGCCATAACTGATTAGTTATGGCTTGTTATATTTACGATTCATATCAATAAGCTTTGGTTTCGCTTGTGAATCTTTATTGAACACACTGCCTGTTTTATAACACACAATTTAACGAACAACGCCGCGTCGGCTTTTTTGTAGTGAATCAATTAAAAACTCGATTTTCGGCTCTTTTGGTAGCAAATCTTGCTTTAATACTTCAAGGGCTTGCACTGTCGTTAAACCAGATCTAAAAACAACACGATAAGCTTGACGCAACACATCGATACTATCTTTAGACCAGCCTTTGCGGCGCATGCCTTCTATGTTGAGACCGTGCGCCTTAGCAGGATTACCTGAAACCATAGTAAAGGCTGCTACATCTTTTAAGACCAACGTTGCACCACCAACCAAACTATAATCATCAATGGTACAAAACTGATGAATGCCTGAATTGCCACCGACAATAACATGATTACCAATGGTAACGTGACCGGCGACGCCAACATTATTAGCCAATACATTATGATCACCAATTAAGCAATCATGAGCCACATGAGTGTTGACCATGAGCAAGTTATGACTGCCAATCTTGGTCAAGCCACCATCTTGCTCAGTACCACGGTGCAAGCTACAGGCTTCACGAATGGTATTATGATCGCCAATCTCAAGCCAAGTGCGCTCACCTGCGTATTTTAAATCTTGCGGATCTTCACCGATACTAGCAAATTGATAAAACTCATTGTGTTCACCGATACGCGTTAGTCTAGTGACAACCACATGGCGATGCAACACCGTATGGGCACCAATCGTAACCTCATCACCGATGATACAGTAAGGGCCAATGGTTGCGGTTTCATCAATCGTAGCAGACGGTGAGATGAGTGCTGTTGGATGGATCTGACTCATAATAGAGGCCTTTGTATCATCGAATACAAGCAAATTAGTAAAACAAATACAGACAGCTGAGTGCTATTAATTACCCTATAACTGCCTCTATTAAAAAATAAAATGATGATGCTAATGGATAGATATTCACATCATGGTCTAAATATTTTATGCATTATTTAAAGTTATCCATACGGTTTATTGCTCTTGACGGGCAATCATAATCTGCGCACTAACCGCAAGTTCATCTTCAACATGCACAGTACAATCAAACTTATAAATACCTTGCTTTTGCATCACAATTTTAGAGCGGATAATCAGCTGATCACCAGGGATAACACGGCGCTTAAAGCGCACTTTATCAACCCCTGCAAACAGATATAAATAGCCATCTTCTGCCGTCAATCCTGCACTAATAAAACCAAGAACACCTGATACCTGCGCCATGCACTCAACCATCAATACGCCTGGCATGATAGGCTCATCAGGGAAATGCCCATTAAAAAACTCTTCGTTAATCGTGACGTTTTTTATGCCCGTGATACATTCACCTGGTGTACAGGCAACTATCTTATCCACCAATAAAAATGGGTAACGATGTGGCAAATAATGTTTCAAAGTATGATAAGTTAATGGCAACGCTAACCCTTGTTCAGCCAAGCTTTTGATGTCTTCTGCCGTTGGGTTATCAATATTGCTAGTGCTCATAGTAGCGCTTCCTTGCTGTATTTAAAGTCTTGCTTGAAATTAAAGCTTTGCTGGGTTTTGAATATGACAAATAATCTAAGTATTCATTTTCTTTAACTATGAATCTGTAACTATGAATCTTTAAATGCTAGTTGCGACCAAGCTGGCGAAAACGAACAGCAGCACGGCGCCAGTTAGCAGTTGGCATAGCAGCCGTTCCAGAAGAGTAGGATCCGGCAGTGGTGATTGACTTGGTGACCATGGTCATAGCAGACAAGGTAACATCATCTGTGATGTCAATATGACCTGTAATACCAACCGCACCGCCGATAATACAGCGTTTGCCAATACTGGTACTACCCGCGATACCTGTGTGAGCAGCGATAGCCGTACCATCACCGATACGGACGTTGTGTGCCACTTGTACGAGGTTATCAATAATAACATGATTTCCAATCACCGTATCATCGATAGCACCGCGATCAATACAGGTATGACTGCCAATGCGTACATGATTACCTATTAGCACACGCCCTAACTGCGCAATACGTTCCCAGCCTGTGACACTAGGATTACTGGTGGGTGCAAAGCCAAAGCCTTCTGAGCCGATGCTAACCCCAGCGTACAATCTTACGTGATGACCAACGACACAATCATGTCCTATTACCACTTGAGGTTTGATGACGCCATCTGTGCCAATGGTGGTGTTGTCTTCAACAACCACGTGAGCTTCAAGGACACAGCGGTCACCAATCTGTACCTGCTCACCGATGACACAAAAAGCGCCGATAGTCACATGATTGCCAATAATGGCACTGTCGGCAATGACGGCTGTCGGATGAATACCGCTAACTGAATGTTGACGAGCGAAAAGTTGACTCACGCTAGCATAAGCCAAATAAGGGACAGCAACCATTAAAGCTACCGTATCATTTGGCGCTTCGTTATGATGCTCTTCAGTGATGAGTACTGCACCAGCATGAGTATTGGCCAGACTAGAGAGATAATGAGAATTACTCAGAAAACTTAGCTGCCGGCAATTTGCCGTGGTTAAATTACCGATACCCTCTAAGGATAGACGGCGCTGCTCAGGGCTAAGCTCAGCCTTGTTAAGAACAGGCTGACGCTGCTCAATCTGGGAGATGAGTTGCTCAATCGTTATCATAGTAAGTATTAGTATTGGCATGAATAAGAGGGTCGCCAAGTTGAGATATCATCTTGACGACCGGCTAAATATAACGAACGCTTTATTTGTTTACAGGGTTAAATAATAGCAATCAAACCCTGTAAACAATAAGACACAACTAGAAAGTGTTACCAATTTGGAACTGGACTTTCTCAGTCTCATCGTCTTCTTTATCACCGATAGGTACAGCATAGCTCAAAGAAATCGGACCAATTGGCGTATACCAAGTAACGCCTAAACCAGCACTAAAGCGCATTTTATTGTCTTGCGTTAATAGAGGTACACCAGTATCTTCGCCGGTAGCTGGATCAATAAAGGTACGGTCTTCTTTGTCAGTGGTATCAAATACCTGACCACCTTCAGCAAACAGTACCGGACGTACTTGATCTGCCCAGTCGCCTTTAAATGGCATTGGTAAAATCAATTCAGTACCAAAGCTGACCAACGCATTACCACCAACCTCTTCATCTTTAAAACGGACATCATCGTTTATCGCATCATTATAGCTTTGCGATTTAGGACCTAGCGTTGAGGCTTCATAGCCACGTACCGAACCATAACCGCCAGCATAGAAGTTTTCATAAAAAGGTAAGTTATTACCATAGCCAAGCTTAGTATAACCGCGTGCTATCCAGTCTTTATAGATAGGTTGGTAGATATTGCCACGATAGACCAGTTTTTGATAACTGGCATCACCTAGACCAATGGTCGCATCGACTGTATGACTCATGCCTTTATTTGGGAATACTGGGCGGTCTATGGTGCTGTAATCCCAACCGAATAGTAAGTTGTAGCTTTGATAATCATTTTTAAAGCCCGTACGACCAGAGAATTCATCTTGCTCGTTATTGAATTTCTCGAACGTACCACCGTCATCTATGATCTGCTGAACGCTTGACACACCAAGACGGCTACCGCCACGTACTGTGGTGTTATCAACGTTTAAGCCAGCACTTACGCGTTTGGTTTCATCAACTGGATAGCTATAGTTCAGCGTCGCGCCATAAGCATCGGTAACATAGTTACTGACGTTTCTGTCGTCGTATTTAGTCTCACGGTAATAAGCGCTAATACCTTGTGATACGCCATTTTCTGTGAAATACGGATCCGTATAACCCAAGCTATAAGAATCACGCGTCTCTGAGCGTGACAAAGCAGCTTTCACGCGGTCACCAGTGCCCATAAAGTTGTTTTGGGTAAGATCTAACTGGAAGGTGACACCGCCACTTTGTGAATAACCTGCCGCAATGGTTGAGCTACCAGACGGCTGCTCTTCAACCGTATAGTTTATATCCACTTGGTCTGGCTGATTTGGAACCGGCTTCACATCGACATTAACATTTTTGAAGAACCCTGTACGCATAAGGCGCGTACGTGATAGCTGAATTTTGTCACTAGAAGCCAGTGACCCTTCTAACTGACGCATTTCGCGGCGCAGTACTTCATCTTGGGTTTTTAAGTTACCGGTAAAATTGATACGGCGAACATAAATAGGACGTGCAGGATCAATATAGTAATCGATATCAACGACTCTGGTCTCATCATTGATACGCGGTACTGGTCTGATTTGCGCCAAATAATAGCCCTCATTGCCATAACGACTCTTAAGAGCAGCAGTGGTGGCATCAAGCTTGGCTTGTGAGTACTTTTCTTTGGCATCAAAGGTGACCAGCTCTTTTAGCTCACTGGTTTCAAAAGTCGGCTGACCTAAGAAATTAATTTCGCCAAACTGATATTGCTCGCCTTCACTAAGACTGACCTCAATAAACACACTGTTCTTATCTTCACTGATGTTGAGCACCGCATTGTCTACCGAAAAGCGCACATAACCATCATTTAGGTACAGGGCTTTTAGATTCTCTAAACTTGCCGCGAGCTTCTCTTTCGCATAACGATCAGATTTAGATAATAGACGTGTCCATGAAGACTCTTTGACCGCAAAGACTTCTTTAATCTCTTTATCACTAAAGTGCTTATTGCCAATAACATTAATATCGACGACCTTGGCGGGCTTGCCTTCAATAAAGCGCACGTCAAGTTTGACGCGGTTACCATCGAGCAGGGTCTGATCGACTTCAATATTGCTATTATAATAACCTTGGCTAATATATTGCTGCTGCAGCTCGTTTGCAACGCCTTGCAAGGTTGCTTGCCTAAGTACATTACCCACAGCAAGACCTGCATTATTTAAGCCTTGCTCAAGCCCTTCTTTTGGGATGAGTTTGTTGCCATCAAAATTAACTTCAGCGATCGTCGGACGTTCAATGACATCAAAGCGCAGCTTGCCACCTTCGATACGGCTTTGAATGTCAGCAAAGTTTTCTGTCGCATATAGCGCTTTGATACTGGCAGCCAGATTTGCATCATTGACCGTATCCCCTATCGAAATAGGCAGCACCGGATACAAACTATCAGGTGTTAGACGTTGTAGACCATTAAAGCCAATATCAGTGACCACAAATTCTGCGGCCTGAACCGGCATACTCATCATTGCTACAACTAACGGCAACCCAGCCGCGCTCATAAATAAAGGCGTACGCATAAACACTATCCGTCAATAAAAAACTTGCTTAAGTTAAGTTGAAAAGCACACTTGTCTTGTCTCTTTTGTGTGATGTCGCGAACACGCAGAGGACAGACTCAGAACACTTTATATAAAACGCGTCATAAAATAAACTAAAAAATAAAATTAGTACAGCAGTAAGGCGATAAAAGAAATCGCTTTGCTACTGATAATCAGTGTTTGATAAGCATAAAACCATTGGTCTATCGCATCTTACCTTGTCAGCAGTATGATATGTCATCAAAACAGCCGACTGATATCATTACCAATTGCTAACACCATGAAACCTGCCAGCAAGAGTAAACCGATATTTAATCCTACCATTTGTACGCCTTCAGAGAGTGGCTTGCCGCGTATCAGCTCAATAAGATAATACACAATATGACCACCATCCAATACAGGAATTGGCAGAAGATTCAATACGGCGAGGCTTAAGCTGATTAAAGCCGCGGTAGATAACACCATCTGCCAACTGATATCAAAGCTTTGTTTGGCAACTTTTGCAATGGTAATCGGACCTGATAAATTATCAAGACCTATCATACCTGATAGCATTTTGCCCATTGAGCTGACAGTCATGACAGCCAATTGTTCAGTTTTCTCAAATGATTTGACTAATGACTCGCCAGGACCATAGACGACAGTGGTTTTGTACGCATCAGGAATGACAATTTCAGACTGTGCCACCATAGCACCAATTTGTCCATAATCGTTACCTAAATTGTCTTTTTTACCTTGCGGCATAATCTGCAATTCGACCTGCTTATCATCACGCAATACGCTAAATGTCAGCAAAGTCTCAGGATTATCGCGGATAATGCGAGTGGCGCTGATCCAGTCGTTAATCACTTCATCGTTAATAGCAGTGATACGGTCGCCAACCTTTAAGCCTTGAATACTAGCAGCGCCATCAGGCGTCAAATCACCAACTATCGGTGCGATGTTCGGTTGCCACGGTATCATACCAAAGCTTGATAGCGCATCTTTGCCTTGCGCCGCGCCTTGCATAAACTCTTTAATAGGTGCTTGGTAGGTCTTGGTTGCACCCTTGTCTATTTCTGATTGCAACGTCACACTGATATTAGTTGTCTCACCCATACGTCCAGCAAGGCGATAGTTAATGCCTTCCCACGTCTGCACCTCATGACCATCAATAGCCACAATTTTGTCACCGACTGGCAGCTGCGCCATCGCTGCTGGGGTGTCCGGCAACACTTGACCAATTTTGGTAACCAACTGCTCAGATGGGGTCATAAACAACACCCAAAACAGCACAATAGTAATGACAAAATTCATGATAGGACCCGCGGCAACAATCGCTATTTTCTTAAGCGGATGCTGACGATTAAACGCCAGATGCTGCTCATCGGCTGCCACCTCGCCTTCACGCTCATCGAGCATCTTGACATAGCCGCCAAGTGGTAGGGCTGAAATACGATAATCAATGCCGCTTTTTTTGCTGGTCCAACCAAAGAGCTTGGGACCAAAACCGATAGAATACGTGAGTACTTTAACGCCGCAAAGTCGCGCCACTATGTAATGACCCCACTCATGCAAGGCAATAAGCGGACCTAAGACAAATATTGCCGCAAGCAGCGTTAATAAAAACGTCATGATCTTTTCTCAGTTTTTTGTCTTAATATCATTATAAAGGCGCTAGCGTTTGATACATCTAAGCCAGTTTTGCCACCAACTTATCAGTATACTGACGTGCTAGATTATCAATCGCCAAGATCTCATCAATATCGGCAGTCTCGTCTAATAGGGGCACCTGTATCTCATTTAATGCTTGCTCATTAATATCGGCAATATCTGTCAGGCGAATGTGATTGTCTAAAAATGCAGCAACTGCCCTTTCATTAGCAGCATTTAATATGATAGTGGCATGAGTGCCCGCTTGCATCGCTTGACGGGCAAGGCGCAAGCAAGCAAATTTTTGCAAATCTGGTTTAATAAATTCTAAACCCCTTAGCGCAAATAAGTCCAATGGCTGCGAGCCACTCTCAATACGGTCAGGGTAGCTGAGCGCATGAGCAATGGGCGTTTTCATATCTGGGCTGCCAAGCTGCGCCAAAAAGCTGCCGTCGCTATATTCTACCATTGAGTGAATGATACTTTGTGGATGAATGACCACATTTATCTTATTTTCAGGTAAATCAAACAAATGGCAAGCTTCGATCAGCTCAAGCCCCTTGTTCATCATCGTGGCAGAATCGACGGATATCTTTTTCCCCATTGACCAATTGGGGTGTTTAACCGCTTCAGCAACACTTGCTTGCTGCATCTGCGTAAATGACTGTTGTAAAAAAGGTCCGCCAGATGCCGTCAGCCATAGCTGACGCACACCATGGTTTGGCTGATGTACTTGTGTATTATCCTGCTGAATCGCTAATGGCAAACACTGAAAGATAGCGTTGTGTTCAGAATCAAGCGGCAACAAAGTTGCATGATGGGTTTTGACCGCATTGATCATCACTTGACCCGCCATCACCAGCGCTTCTTTATTGGCTAGCAGGATACGTTTACCTGCACGGGCAGCGGCTAAGGTAGAAGGCAGTCCAGCTGCGCCCACAATAGCTGCGACGACTGTATCAGTTTGCGTATCGGTTGCAATATCCACCAAACCGGCAGCGCCGCCAACTACTTCGATATCAAGACCTGCTGCACTCAAACGCTGTGCGAAGTCATCAACTGCTGCGGTCGGTACACTGACACGCTTAGGCGCAAACTGCTGACAAAGCGCAAGCAGCTTGTCTAAACGGTGATAGCCAGATAAAGCATAAACGTCATAATGCTGTGGTTGTGCCGCCAAGATGGCTAATGTACTGTCGCCAATCGAGCCTGTCGCGCCTAATACGGCGATACGTTGGGTCATAACCATGGATGCCTATAGATAATAATGTAAGTCATGCTATAAAAATTAAATCAGCCGCTAAGGTTATATTCTATCAAATGACGCCCTAAGGCGTTTTGATAGCTTTCGGCAAATTAGACGACCATCAAACCAAATTGCTGTATCGCCCAAAAACCCAGTGCAAATATCGGCGTAGCAGATAGCAGCGAATCAATACGGTCAAGTATTCCACCATGCCCTGGCAATATAGTTCCTGAATCTTTGACATCAGCGCGGCGTTTGAGCATAGACTCAAACAAATCGCCCAGTACTGATGCCAAAATCGTCAGCGCAGACAATGCCACAAAAGCGATGAGCGCAGTGCCCGTCAATTGTAATTTAAAGACACTTATGATCACTACGACCAGCAGCCCTGTGACTAAGCCACCAGCAAGCCCTTCCATACTCTTATTGGGTGAGACATTCGGTGCCATTTTGCGGCGACCAAACTTGCGCCCAACAAAGTAAGCACCACTGTCTGCACACCAGACCAATAAAAATACATACAGTAACCACCATGCCGACAATTGCCATAAGTAAAACATAGCCGTAATCGAAGCGGTTAATATCACCGCTCCCATTAGTGCCAACTGCTTACCATACCATTTGGTGGACGTTGGGAAAACTCGTACCCAAGACAGCGCCATTAGCCATATGACGAGAGAAGCTGCCCACCAAAACAGCCAGGTGACTTTAAACATCAGTGACACTAATGTCAGCAGCAACACCAATAGCACAAAGACCGCTGGTTGACGCCATTTTGGCATCAGTTTCGTCCATTCATGGGCGGCGATAATTACCCCTATCGCCAAAAGTGGTGCAAATAATATAGGCGTTTGGCTCGCAAACATTGCAATACCAACGATAATAACGAGAACAATTGCCGTCTTAATTCGTTGCCACATACTTATTGAGCCTTATAATAATGAAGGACATTTGGTCAAATTGCGCGATAAATATTTACTATAGATAATAACGTATCATAGCCAGCTGCTGACTATAATAGCGTATTGATAGTGACACACGCTATTGAAAGTGCTTCAAATTGACAAAAGTCGTCTAATGCTCTTAACATAATCTCTAAGATATTTGCTGAGCCGTCACTATTTGCTCGCTGGTTTTGCCAAAGCGGCGTTGACGTTGGGCAAAATCCTCTAGCATTGCTGCAAGCTCATTGACACTAAAATCTGGCCACAATGTTGGGGTAAAAAACAGCTCTGCATAGGCAGATTGCCACAATAAGAAGTTGGAAAGACGGTACTCACCGCCGGTACGTATCAGCATGTCCACTTCTGGCGCATCTGCCAATTGCACATACTCTCCTAGCTTTTCTTTATTAATATCATCGATTGATAACTGACCTGCCTGTACTTGCTGTACCAGCTGCTTTGCGGCATAAGCGATATCCCACTGTCCACCGTAACTGATGGCAATGACCAATGTCATGGCATCAAAATCAGCGGTTTTTGCTTCAGCATCTGCCATCAATGTTTGCAAATCATCACTAAGCTGACTGCGGTCGCCGATAAAACGCAGACGAATGTGGTATTTCAGCATACGAGGCATCTGCTCATTGATGGTTAAGCTCAGCAAATGCATCAGCAATGCCACCTCGCTTGGGGGGCGCTGCCAATTCTCACTTGAAAAAGCAAATACGGTCAAAACCTCAATGCCCGTACTGACGCAGTACTCAACAATGGGATCTAGCGCATCTTTGCCAGCGATATGTCCCTGACCTTTGCCCAAATTATGGATTTTACCATAGCGGTTATTGCCGTCCATGATAATAGCGATATGGCGCGGAAGAAGGGCTGGAGCTAAATCATCTGACATAGACATAGGCTAACTTGCTTATTGTTGAGGTAAAATAATCATAACGCGCGACATGCTATATAAAAGCCTAGCACGTATTTTACAAATTATTAAAAAGTATTGATACAAAATACTCAGTCGTCTACATGGCAACAAACAGCCAATATCATATTGCTATTGGCTGTTTGCTTTAAGCGGCTGCTATTAAAAATTACGGCACGGCGTTTTGATAGTGGTAATTTGCTAGTGATAAAAGATACTTATACTTGCATCAAATCGCTTTCTTTTTTACTTAGACGGCTATCAATGGTCTCGATATATTTGTCAGTGATTTTTTGAATATCATCACTGGCACGGCGCTCGTCATCTTCTGAGATCTCTTTTTCTTTTGCCAACTCTTTGATGTCATTCATCATATCACGGCGGATATTACGGATAGATACGCGGCTGTTTTCTGCTTCGCCACGCGCCAATTTTTGCATATCACGGCGCGTCTCTTCTGTTAATGCTGGCATTGGCACACGAATCACATCGGCTGACATTGGGTTCAGCCCCAAATCTGCTTCGCGAATAGCCTTGTCAATCGCTTGTACCATGGTACGGTCAAATGGCTGTACCAGTAAGGTACGCGAATCTTCAACGTTAACGCTCGCCACTTGGTTCAACGGCGTATCAGAACCGTAATAGCTGACCATCACACCTGTCAACATACCTGGATGCGCGCGACCCGTACGAACTTTACTAAACGTGCTTTCAAGCGCTTCCAAAGTTTTCTGCATGCGCGCTTCGCCGTCTTGTTTAATCTCTTTAATCATGAGGTATCCTTATTTATCGCTACCGACAAATCATTTATTGTTAATTATAAAAACTATTCAGGTGTTACCACAGATAACTAGCTGTCTTACTTCTACTTATCTTTTATCCTGTTTTTGCGTACGATATTAATGATAGACGCGTGTGCCTTCATTTTCGCCCATCACAACATTTAACAAAGCATTGGGCTTATTCATATCAAACACTTGTAATGGCACATCATGCTCACGGCATAATGCAATGGCGGTTAAATCCATCACGCCAAGCTTTTGCTCTAACACCTCATCAAAGGTTAAGCCGTCGTATTTAACCGCATCAGAATGTAGGCTTGGGTCTTTATCATAGACGCCGTCTACTTTGGTCGCTTTTAAAATCAAGCCCGCTTCGATCTCAATACCACGTAAGCAAGCAGCGGTATCTGTGGTAAAGAATGGATTGCCTGTACCGGCAACAAAAATGCACACTTCACCGTTTTTGAGATAACGAATGGCATTACGGCTGCTATAGCTTTCAGTCACTTCACCAATCGGTAAAGCTGACATCAGGCGTGTTTTGATATTACGGCGCTCAAGCGCATCACGCATTGCCAGACCGTTCATGACGGTTGCCAGCATACCCATTTGATCGCCCGTGACGCGTCCAACCAAACCCTCTTTTTGTAATTGGGCACCGCGATATAAGTTACCGCCGCCAACCACAATACCCACTTGTACACCAAGTCCGCGCAAATGAGCGATAGACAAGCTCATCTTATCGAGCACTTCAGTATCAATACCCATATCTTTCGTACCGGCTAAAGCTTCACCAGAGAGTTTTAGCAAGATACGAGAATAACGCGGGGTTTTGTCAGACATGAGGTCACCTTGTCAGTATTGAATTATAAGTAAAGTTATCGGTAAAGTACAAATAGAGTTTGCTTTGAGACTTGAGGGCATTGTCCTACTTAAGGATAAGCAGGTACAACTGTCAAATTGCGCTAATTGTAGCAAAAACTGCCCGCTATTGGGCAATTTTTGCTGACATATTGTGCGTGCGCTTTAGGCTTGATAACTGGCAAATAAGTCATATTCGCTAGCATCATCGATAGTAACCGTTAAAAACTGTCCAACTTTGACCGCAGCAGTAATATCATCGACATAGACATGGCCGTCAATCTCTGGCGCATCGGCATAGCTACGACAAATGGCAACACCCTCATCAAAATCAATTTCATCCACCAAGACCATCAAGGTTTTGCCGATTTTTTCTTGCAGTTTTTGTGCTGAGATATCTTGCTGTAATGTCATCAAGCGCTCATAGCGTTCTTGTTTGATGTCCTCTGGCACATGATTGGGCAAGTCGTTGGCAACCGCACCTTCAACTTCAGAATACGTAAAGGCACCAACGCGGTCTAGGCGTGCTTCAACCAACCAATCAAGCAGACATTGGAAATCTTCTTCAGTCTCACCAGGGAAACCAACGACGAAGGTTGAGCGAATGACGATATCAGGGCAAATCTCACGCCATGCGTGAATACGTGCCAAAGTATTTTCGCTATGTGCTGGGCGCTTCATGGCTTTTAGGATGCGATGACTGGCATGTTGGAAAGGAATATCAAGATAAGGCAGCAGCTTCTTTTGACCCATTAATTCTACGACTTTATCCACATGCGGATACGGATAAACATAGTGCAAGCGCACCCAAATACCTAAGTCATTTAATGCTTGGCATAAGTCATAAAACTTAGACTTTAGCGGCATCCCATTCCAAAAGCTGGTTTTATACTTCAAGTCCAGACCATAAGCGGAGGTATCTTGCGAGATAATCAGCAATTCTTTCACGCCAGCGTTTTTCAGTGCCAGCGCTTCATTCATCACACTGTCAATCGGACGCGACACCAAGTCCCCGCGTAAACTTGGAATAATACAGAAGGTGCAACGGTGGTTACAGCCTTCTGAGATTTTTAGATAAGCATAATGGCTTGGGGTTAATTTGATACCCGCCTCATTAATCAAATCTATCTTTGGGTCATAACTGGCATCCAAACTACGGTCAGGCTTGGGCACATGCAGTGCGACTGCTCTAATCACTTCATCATAAGCATGAGCGCCCGTCACGGCTAGCACGGCAGGATGCATAGCGCGGATTTTATCTGCTTCTTTACCGAGGCAACCCGTCACAATCACTTTACCGTTTTTGCTAATCGCTTCACCGATGGCATCTAGCGATTCTTGTACCGCTGATTCAATAAAACCGCAGGTATTAACCACAACCAAATCTGCACCGTCATAGTCGCTCGCAACTTGATAACCATCACGGCTAAGCTCGGTAATAATACGCTCACTGTCTACCAAGGCTTTTGGGCAACCGAGCGATACAAAACCAATCTTTGGCGCCGCGGTTACTGGACTAGAGGCTTTCGCGCTACTGGTTACATCAGCACTTTGGGCAATACTACGGTTTTGGTTGTGATTGGCTTTATGATGGTAAGGTTGAACACCCGCTGTCGAGCTTTGCACAGGCGTCACTGTCAGCTTAGCAGGATTAAAGAGAGTGGCAGTGTCTTTTGGCATAGAAGCTGATGAGGTAGAAGCTGGCTGTGAAGGGGCAATAGTCGCATTAACGGACTCGGTGAAAATTTTGGGCATGGCTAACCTTGCTTGAGATAAATTGGCTGTGCGCATTGTACGTTTTTTTTGCAAAAATCGCCAGTTTTGTCGCTCTATAGTGTTGATTTATGGTTAAATATTATATCGAGCATCTATTTATCTAGGTATTACTCATGACCGCTGATTTTATAAGCGCAAAACCAACACCTGACTTAGCTTTTATCTCACAACATTTATTTACAGCAATCCTATGGGTTGATGATGAGCTGGCTATTGTATGGCTCAATGCCCAAGCAGAACAACTGCTTGCCGTTAGTAGCGGACGCTTGCTGGGTCAATCTATATTGACGCTGCTTGCACCAGAGGAGCTAAAGTTAAAAGACAGCCCCATGATTGATAAAGAGGATGGTCATGAAAAAATCCGCTCTTTGACAGAAAGGTTTAATCAAGCGAAGAATTATCAACAACCCTTTATCGATCATGATCATATAACAAACACTCCGTTAAATGGCAACTTAGCACTCTCAATTGACTATAGTGTCACGCCTGTCATTTATGAGCAGCAGAGCTACTTTATTATTGAGATGTGGGGGAAAGACCGCCAAAGTCGCATCTCAGAGGAGCAACGTCAGCAGCAGCAATATGTCGTTGCCCGTCATATGCTGCGCTCTGTTGCCCATGAAATCAAAAATCCGCTGGCCGGTATTCGCGGTGCCGCGCAATTATTGCAGCGCCAATTTATCAAATTTAGTGAAAGCTCTTTTAATACTCACACTACTGATACTGACCATCCAAGCCTTATATCCACTCTCTCTTCAAACCCTGATAATAATCGTCAAAAAACTGCTGAAAAATTACGCAGCTATACTGATATTATCATTTCAGAGACGGATCGCTTAACTCAGCTGATTGCTCAATTTCTTGGTTCTAATCAGCTGCCCAATTGGCAATCTCTCAACGTTCATGAGCCGTTAGAGCACGTCTTGGCATTGATCATCCATCAATATCCTCAAATAACACTGCAACGCGATTATGACTTATCGTTGCCTGAATTGTTTGCGGATAAAGACCAGCTGATTCAAGTCTTCTTAAATTTAATCAATAATGCCTGCGAATCCATGACGGAATTTGCACAAACCTTGCCGCACCATGCATCTCTAGAATCAAGCGTTTTGGCATCAAATATTACCTCTTTCGATACTAACAGTGATTATCAACCTATCCTACATATTCAGACTCGAGTTGTCTTTCAGCATACAATTTCTGGACAGCAGCACAAACAAGTACTACAAGTTACTATCACTGATAACGGTTCAGGCATTGATTCAGATATTATCGGACAGATATTTTTCCCTATGGTGACCAGTCGCGCGCTAGGAACTGGGCTTGGTTTATCCATTGTGCAAGATATCATCAGCCGTCATCATGGTATGATTGACGTCAGCTCTATTCAATCACAACGCGTTGATTCTAATCATCAACGCCTCAATAACAGTCAGACCCGTTTCACCCTTTACTTGCCTTTTCATCAACCAATTGCTGAAAATTAATGCAGCTATAGTCAAAACACTCTAAAAACGCTACGGTATTGCTGGTACAAATTTTTTGCAGCCTCTGTCTGCATGGGCACAGCAAGCAAGAAAAATTGATACCAGCAGTACATCATGTGTCGATATTACTTTTCACTGACTATATTTTCACCCTCTCATGCTTATTAGGCTAAATACATGACTCAGTATAATGACACCCAACATCTTACAAGCAATGAGCAAATGCCAATGGGCACAGTCAATAAAAATCCTGATAATGAGCCTGCCACTTTATGGCTCATTGATGATGATTCAGCGCTACGACTGGTACTTGCAGATACTTTTGAAGACGCCGGATTGACGGTTATCAGCTTTACCCAAGCACAAGCCGCATGGACACGCCTTAATGATATTCTGCAAGTGTCAGAGTCAGCCGAATTATTACCTGATGTGATATTGACGGACATTCGTATGCCGTTGATGGATGGTCTATCCTTTAGTGATTGGGTACATAAGCACTTTCCTAAGCTGCCGATTGTCATTATGACAGCGCATTCAGATCTCACTTCTGCCATTAGTAGCTATCAGACAGGCGCATTTGAATATCTACCAAAGCCATTTGACTTGGACGATGCGGTTGCAACGATTTATAAGGCCATTAATTATCAGCCGAATCTGATGGGATCAAATGACTCAATCGAGTCTAATACGAATATAAATACTGACATCGCATCCGTTGCTGCTGTGAAGTCTACTGTTAAAGAACACCCTACTAGCAAGCCACACTCAGCCAAATCTGCTAAAAAAACCACCAAATCTGCTGAAACTAAAGCTCAAGAAAAATCTGGTACACAAGCTAATCACAATCCCAGCGGCATCATTGGTCAGTCACAAGCCATGCAAACGGTGTTTCGTGCCATTGGCAGACTCGCGCACTCACCGATTACTGTTTTAATCACTGGTGAATCAGGCACAGGTAAAGAGCTGGTCGCTAGCGCTTTGCATCAACACTCACCGCGAAAAAATAAAACCTTTATCGCCCTGAATATGGCAGCGATTCCCCATGATTTGATTGAATCCGAGCTGTTTGGTCATGAAAAAGGCGCATTCACTGGTGCGACAACTTCACGCCAAGGTCGCTTCGAGCAAGCGGATGGTGGTACGTTATTTTTAGATGAAATCGGTGACATGCCTTTTAGCACCCAAACGCGACTGCTACGAGTGCTGGCAAACGGTGAATTTTTTCGTGTGGGTGGACAGCAGCCGGTCAAAGTAGACGTACGTATTATTGCTGCCACCCATCAAGACTTAGAAGAATTGGTCAAACAAGGCAGATTCCGTGAGGATTTATTTTATCGCCTTAATGTCATTCGTCTGCCATTGCCGCCTCTAAGGACACGGCGAGAGGACATACCAGCATTAACGACTTACTTTATGCAGCGCGCTGCTGAGCAGATGAATACGGCGCCAAAACATCTGCATCCGGCTGCAATGCAAATGATACTGTCTTTTGAATGGCGCGGTAATGTCCGCCAACTTGAGAATGTTTGTCTTTGGCTGACAGTGATGGCGACCGGCGACACAGTTATGATTGATGACTTGCCGCCAGAGTTGCTCGAAAATAGCGCGGCTACCTTAGAAAGCCAATATCCCATATCTTCAGAATATATGACTGAAAACCAGCATTTGCAAGGCCAACATACTTTTGGCACTCAAAGCTGGCAGCAAGCATTAGCCGTTTGGGCTAAGAATTCGCTACAAGCGGGTGAAACCGATATTCTGCAGACGGCAACACCTGAGTTTGAACGGGTCTTGCTGACCGCAGCGCTCAATCATAGCGGCGGCAAAAAGATAGCCGCTGCCAATTTACTTGGCTGGGGACGCAATACACTGACACGTAAATTACAGCAATTAGACCTCTCATCATATCAAGAGTAAGATGAGCGTTAATACAGCAGTAAAAAGTGTAAATTAAAAAGTTAGCAATATCAATTATTTACGATTTTTAAGAAAAATATTTGTTAAATAATTAAAAATAAGGGCAAATAGCACTTGCCAAACCACTCGAACTCTATATAATAGCCAACCACTGAGACGCACTACCGAATCAGTTATTTATCTCGATGGCGTTTGAAATTGAACACCAAAGATGATAAGGTAACGAAAATGGGGCTGTGGCGGAATTGGTAGACGCACCAGATTTAGGTTCTGGCGCCGTAAGGTGTGAGAGTTCGAGTCTCTCCAGCCCCACCATTTTCGGATAGTACATCTTAGATCAAATATTAAAACCTGCTTTTTAGCAGGTTTTTTTGTGTCTGAATTTTATGCTCTATAACGATATAGTCGATTCAATTTAAAAAGAACACAGTACTGCTGGGATAAATTTTACGAAGCCTCTGGAGTGCGAAGCGCACAGCAAGCAAGCAAGAGAAATTTATACCAGCATGATGCTATTTTGAGCATAACTCTTTTATATTGAACTCACTATAGCTTCTCTAAATCCCTCAACACGTCTTTCATATTTTGATAGCGCTTGCCCGTCCGCTTTGCCAATGCCTTGTCAGTAATGCCTTGATAATGACGATATTCTAAAGGTAAGCTCGGCACAGACTGTTGGCAATGCCTAGTCGCCCAAGCAATCGCTGGTTCACTAGTTTGAGCATCAACGGCAAACGGTCGCTCGCCGACTAATATTTCATACATCAGTATCCCAAACGCATAAACATCACTTTGAGCCGTTGTGCCACACCCTTGCCAGCGTTCAGGGGCGATATAGGCAGGCGTGCCAGCAGGAGTTGCTACACTTGGCTGATAAAGAGTGCGCGCCAAAGCAAAATCCGTCAATAATAAATCAAAGGTGATACGGCTAATATCCGCATTATTTGGCAAAAAACCTTCTAGCAAAATATTACTGGGCTTAATATCATTATGTAGCCAGCCTATATTATGTAAATGGTGAATAAGATAAGCAGATTGCAGGATATACTGATGTTTTTGTGCCTCTGTTAATAATACATACTTTTGAGCACTCAGCTTATTTGCCAAGCTGCCATTAGGATAATAAGGTATGACAAAGATAGTCAGCTGCTGCAACTGCCCTAATATTTGCAAAGTAATATTTTCATAGGCTAGTAGTGGTGGTGCGATAGCGGAAAGGCTGTTTTGAAGACTGTTTTGAAAAGCGCTTTGATTATCTGATAAGTTATTGATAGATTTCAGAACCTCAGCTTCATAGGCTAAGTCAGTAGAATTTTGACTAGTATCAGCACATAACTGCCATTTGATCATCACCCTCCCAAGCTGTGAATGTTGTGCACGTGTTAAGCCTTGACAGTCAAGCTCGCTACTATTACCTTGCTGGCTCAGGCGTTGATGCAATATCTCGCTATAATTTAGGCTAGAAAAGAATACAGTCAAAGCTGGCAGGATCTGCGGCGCTTGCGTTCGCAACGTTCGTTTTGTTTCTGCTGGTACGACACAAGGAATACTGGCACTATTTTTCATGGTAAAGTGATGCCTTTAGATATCTAGTATGCCAACTGTTATTTTAATTTTTATAAGCGACTGAGTTTATGCCCCAATCCACTAAGCCCGTTATGAATTATGCCCTGCCCGACCCTTTATTAGATTTACTCGGGCAGTATTTACAAGAGCGGGTCACGCCAACCATTGAGATTGATCCTGCGCAGCTGGCTTATCGCTGGGTCGGTGGGCAGACTGGATATTTAGAGCCGCTGGCAGTCAATTTATTTTTGAATTTAGATGACTTACAGGGTATCGATACTCAAAAATCAAAATTGGTACAGAACACACGCCAGTTCCTAAAGGGCTATCCTGCCAATCATGTGTTGATGACAGGGACACGCGGCGCTGGCAAATCATCACTGATTCGGGCATTGCTACAAGCCTATCATAACGAAGGTCTGCGCATCATTGAAATTGCCCGCGATGATTTACGGATGCTTGATAAAATACGCGCTGCGATTAAAGCATTGCCAGCTGACTGCACCTGTCGCTACGTGGTGTACTGTGATGACTTGGCATTCAATGGTCAAGATGAAAGCTACCGCACCTTAAAAAGTGTGCTCGATGGTGCCCTTGATTCAGAGCAAGATAAGTTATTGGTCTATGCCACCAGTAACCGCCGTCATCTATTACCGCAACTGATGAAAGACAATGTTAATATTTATAATGGTCAAACTGATGAGGTCAACCCTTATGAGACCATCGATGAAACGGTGTCTTTATCTGACCGTTTTGGCTTATGGCTATCCTTTCATCCGATGGATCAAAACACTTATTTACACATCGTGCATCATTACTTATCTCTTCAACAAAAAGTCGATGCTAAAACACACCATGATAACATGCACGGCGATGCAGAAAATAACGGGGCGGACAGCATCGATGAGCTACCCACTCATATCAGAGCAGCTGCATTACGCTGGGCATCAGAACGCGGTGGACGCTCTGGTCGCGTGGCGTATCAGTTTAGTCGTTATTGGATAGGTCAGACACAATTGGCAGCTGAAGATAATCAACCTTAAAATACCATTAAAAATCAGTTGTTATGATCGCGTGCAGAGCCTAAATACTGCACGCTACCACTCTCTGTCTCGCCTGCCAAGTCTGCTGATCCATTCACCATATATTGAGCAAAGTCATATGCTAGCCATAAATTACCTTGGTAAACACTTTCAGACTCCAAACGAATATGTGCCATATTTGGCGTGCTGCTAGTTGGGTTGTCAAAGCTCTGATAACGGGCGCTAAAGTGGGTCATAATCAAGTTTTTGATACCGACTTGCTCAGCAAATCGACCCAGCAGCTGCGCGCTACTATGCATTGGATCAAAGTCTGGATTTTTGGCTTGAATCTTCGCTAAAACGTCACTGGTATACGTGGCTTCATGTACCAATACATCTGCGCCGACCACTGCCGCTTTTAAGCGCTCAGGTGTATCGTTGTCCCCCGCTATTACAACCCGAGTTTGTGATATTTCATTATCGACATAATCTACTGAACGCAGCATACGTCCATCGTCCGTCATAACGTCCTGGCCCTGTTGTAGCTTGCCCCACAGTGCGCTGGCTTGGATGCTATCTGCAATCAGCTGGTCCTTATTAAGACTACGACGACTGATAATCTGCGTGATACCAAAGCCATAAGAGGCGACTCGATGTGATAACGGCGTGATATCAATCTCAAGCTGATGTTGATTGTCTAAGCGGATAGTGACTTTATTCTGGTTAATGGGTTCAGATAGCAAATCTTCTATCGCCATAAAGTTAATAGCAAAGGGAAGGTGCAATTCGGTAGTCAAAATAACCGCATCCAGCAGTGTGGCAATCGCTTTTGGCGCAATCAGTGTCAGTGGCTCGCGGCGCCCTGACATTGCCGCACTCGCTAGCAGTCCTGGCAGACCATAGCAATGGTCGCCATGTACATGAGTAATGCAAATCACAGCTAATTGATGTAAAGATAGCTTGGTATGTAATAGCTGATGCTGAGTGCCTTCACCGCAATCAATCAATAACCACGGTCGCGATTTGCTATTTTGATTATTGGATTTATTTTTATCTTGCTGACGACTCGAGCCAACCAAATAAGGATTAAGGCACTCGATGGCAAGCGCCGTCACGTTACGCTGTTTGGTTGGCACCCCTGCTGAAGTACCCAAGAAAGTAAGTTTTAGCATCGCTTATCTCTTTGATGTATCACAATCAACCTTTATGATAACTGGCATATCAGTGTTCTTTTGCCTTCAATCATTTGCCCACCATTGGCCGTGCATTCATTGACCATATTGGACTCATAAGACTTCCAGCCTCCATAAAAGCTGGCAACACATAGCATAACCACTAGCAGTTTTTGTGACCATGCTTTGATAGAGACCTGCTGGCTATTTACGTTACTATTCACATTACTGTTGACGTTACTATTCACATTACTATCAACCCCATTCAGTGGTTGTTCAGCAGCAATGTCGGCATGGTCAGTATCGGTATTATTCGACTTATTCAAGTCTGTCATTTTTTATCCTAAAAAAGGTTTTGTCTATAAATAAACAAAACCTTTTATTGTTATATTAAATCAATGGTTGATAATAAGCGCCGCCCTTAAAACTGAATACGACCGCCTTTCTCTTCAGCGCGTTTAAAGGCGTCACGTTCCTGACAGCGTTTGAGCCAAGTTAATACATTGGTATATTTGCCATCGTTTAATCCTGTACGTGATTTGGCTGCGATTACCGCAAAATACATCTGAATATCTGCAGCACTAAATTCTGACCCAGCAAACCAATGATTGTCTTTTAGCTGTTGCTCCATCATGGTTAACACACTGTTGATACTGTCCTCAATCATACTGCTTTCGACCTGCTTTTGGATATTTTTGCTGATAGGTTTGACTAGCATTGGCGATCTTGCCACCACTTTGGTGAACACCAAACGCATGACCAAGGGCGGCATTATTGACGCTTCACAAAAGTGCATCCAAAAAGTATAGGCTTCCCACGCCGCTTCATTATCACCAGAAGGCTTAAACAGCTGTTCTTTATCATAGTGTCTGAGCAAGTACTCGATAATAAAGCCGGACTCAACCAGCGCGCGGTCGTTCACTTCTAATATCGGGGCATGACCTAATGGATGAACTTTCTTTAGGCTATCTGGCGCAAGATAAGCTTTGGTACGCTTATAGCAGGTCAATTGATAGTCTACCTGCAATTCTTCTAATAACCACACAATACGAAATGAACGTGAATTTTCTAAATGATGAAGATGTAACATAAACTATCCTAATAATAAGTTTTGAGTATTCAGTAACAGGTTTTATAAATTTATTTTTTCAATAATTTTTTCAATAAAAAGAGGTTTGATGAATCAAACAACCCGATTTAAGTTAATAACAGCACTTTATAATAACCCAGTTACTGTCTGAATTATAGCTTTGCTATGTAGCTTGACTTACCAAGCCACCTTTATCGACCAATGCTACTTATCATTAATTCAGTCAATACTTTAACCCAGTCACTACTTTAACCCAGTCACTACTTTGAATCAGTCAATACTTTGAATCTAACGCTTGTATTTTACGCGTGATTTTATCTATTCGCTGTTGGTATTTCCTGATTTTACGGAAGCGGCGTGCCCTTAACACTCCTTTGATACGATAGTTAATAAAACGGCTACGCGGTGGGAAGCTTGCAATTTGCGGCTCTCGGTAACCTTGCAAATGATTGTCACGGCGGCGAATAAGATACCCTTTCATACTATCAGCAATCATGATAAATAACGCTACAGTAATCATGCCATACATAAATAATGAGCCGCCTTCATCCAAACTTTGATTTAACACAGTGATGGATAACACAAATAGCAGCATGGGCTCTATGTAGCTGAGCGCGCCAAATAGCGACACTGGCAGCTTACTACTAGCGACCATAGTCAGTGACATCGCAAGCGCACTAAAAGCGCCTAGCAGCGGCAATAGGTACCAAAATTTGGTATTTTGCGCCGCCACACTAAAGCCGCCGCTGCTATAAAGCATAATCAGCACCACTGGCGTCAGTAACGTCAAATCTGATAGCAGTCCTGTGATTGGCGGTACAGCAAGCTTACGACGTAGCAAATAATAAGGCGGATAACCCAAGCAGGCAAATGCGGTTACCCAAGATATACTGCCATATTGCCAGATATCATAGCCAATGCCGAGCGCAGCACATATCGCTGCCAACCATTGCAGCATGCTCATATGCTCATGATAAAAAAAACGCCCAATCACAATCATCACCAGCGGCAATAAAAAATAACCCAAGGTCACATCAAGACCAAAGCCATTCACCGGTCCCCACATAAACAGCCAAATCTGTCCACCTAAAATCGGGGTTGGCAGTACAAAAATAATCCACTCTTTTAGACTCTTTAACGTTTTTAGATAATCAAAAACATGCTGCCACTGTTTTGTAAGGCTGACCAATAGCACAAGGCTCAAGAGCATCATCAATACGCGCCATGAAGCTACCTGTGTACCCGTTAATGGCAGCATAAATAGCCCAAATAAAAACATCAAAGAAAACAGAAAACTTGATGATACTGAGGCTAAGGTTCCCTGAACGGTTTGATTGGTCGTAAGCATAAAAACAGCCTTAAAAAATAGAAAAAACAAAAGCCTCCAACGATAACGTCAGAGGCTTTTTTTAGAAAAGGTCATAAAAGAAGAGATCAAAAAGCTAACTAATAAAAACCTTATTCGTCAATGTCAGTGTCAGTGTCAGTGTCAGTGTCAGTGTCAGTATCAATTTCTGAATGACTAGGCTCATTAATGTCTACTTCGGTAGCATCATTGTTTGCCGCATCAATATCCATCTGTTCTTGACCTTCTACTTCAAACGTTCCGTCTTCTTTCATCGCATCAATCAGCTCATTGTTACCTTCTTCGTGCTCAACACGCGCCATAGCGACCAGCTTTTCATCTTTTGATAAACGAATCAAGGTGACGCCTTGGGTATTACGACCTGAGCTGGCAACATGCTGCACCGGTGTACGGACCAACGTACCTTTGTCTGAGATTAAAATAATATCGTCTGTAGAGTCCACCTTGGTTGCTCGTACAAGCTCGCCATTACGCGCACTTGTTTTGATTGCAATCACGCCGCCACCACCACGATTTTGCGTGTTGAACTCATCGATAAAGGTGCGTTTGCCAAAGCCGTTTTCACAAGCAATTAAAATTTCGCGGACGTCATCTTCAATCACTACCAATGATTTGATAAATTCATCAGCAGTCAGGCGCATACCGCGGACACCTTTTGCCGTACGACCCATCGCACGAGCATCCGTCTCATTGAAGCGAATGGCTTTACCACTTGACGCAAATAGCATGACCTCTTGGCTACCATTGGTAATACGAGCGCTCACCAATTTATCGCCTTCCTCTAGACCAACGGCAATCAAGCCGTTCGAGCGAATATTAGCAAACTGTTTTAGCTCGACACGCTTCACTGTACCATTTGCCGTTGCAAAAAATACAAAAGGCGGCTCTGCTTGCGTGCTATCGTCTAATAAATCATCACTATCTAGTGTGGCATCTGCTGATGTCTCACCTTTGCTAGATAATTCTTCTACGATTTTTGGAATAGGCAATATCGTTGTGACCGTTTCATCGGCATTTAAGCCAATAAGATTGACCAGTGGACGACCACGGGCGCCGCGGCTGGCAATTGGAACTTCAAAACCACGCAAACTAAAGACGCGACCCGTATCGGTAAAGCACAGTACGGTTGCGTGCGTTGAAGTCACGATTAAATGATCAATCACATCGTCTTCTTTCATCGCCGTCGCTGATTTGCCTTTACCGCCACGTTTTTGCGCCACATAGTCGTCAATGGGCTGAGTTTTGGCATAGCCAGTACGTGATACCGTCATCACCACCGTTTGCTCTGGGATCAAGTCTTCACGGTTAAAGTCCATGCGTGAATCGATAATATCGGTGCGACGCTCATCCCCAAAATTATCACGAATCTCAATCATCTCATTTGAGATAATGGTCATTAGCTTATCAAAATCGCCAAGAATCGATTCTAAATGGGCGATTTCACGCAGTAAGTCTTGATATTCTTCAGTTAACTTATCTTGCTCAAGACCCGTTAGGCGATGCAGCTGCATGTCTAAAATGGCATTGACCTGCTCAAGTGATAAGCGATAGCTTTCTTGATTATCAATCAGACCAAACGGCGCTTTTGGATCTTCGCCTTCGATAAAGTCAGGGCGTACTGACTGGCTGCCTGCAGCGGTTAGCATCGCTACAACACTACCTGAACCCCAGATATTATTGAGTAAGTTTTCACGAGCCAAGCCGCGGTTTGCAGACGCTTTAATCGTCGCAATAATCTCATCGATATTAGCAAGTGCAACGGTCAAACCTTCAAGCAAATGACCTCGTACACGGGCTTTATTGAGCTCAAAAATCGTACGGCGCGTCACCACTTCTTGACGATGGCGGACAAATGCGGCAATCAGTTGACGCAAAGTCAATAATTTCGGCTGACCGTTATCGAGCGCCACCATATTGATACTAAAGCTCGATTCTAGCGGCGTTTGCAGGAACAAGTTATTAACAATAACTTCAGCAGTCTCACCGCGACGTAAATCGATAGCGATACGCATGCCGTCTTTATCAGACTCATCACGAATCTCGGTAATGCCCTCTATCTTTTTGTCACGTACTAGCTCTGCGATACGCTCAATCAGCTTGGCTTTATTGGTCTGATAAGGCACTTCGGTGAATACAATGCGCTCACGGTCACGGTTAACACCCGTTTCACTCATCGGCTCAATAATATATCGACCACGTACATGCAAGCGACCTTTACCGGTACGATAAGCATCTAAGATGCCCGCACGGCCATAGATAATACCGCCCGTTGGGAAATCAGGACCTGAGATATACGACATCAGCTCTTCAGCAGATATTTGCGGGTTCTCGGCATAAGCCAAACAGGCGTTAATCACTTCTGTCAGATTGTGCGGCGCCATATTTGTCGCCATGCCAACCGCAATACCGGTAGCGCCGTTAATCAATAAGTTAGGAATACGTGCCGGCAACACGCTTGGCATACGCTCAGAGCCATCGTAGTTGTCTTCCCAGTCGACGGTATCCTTGTCCAAGTCAGCAAGCATCTGATGGGTCAACTTGGTCATACGGACTTCGGTATAACGCATCGCTGCCGGTGGATCATCATCGATTGAGCCAAAGTTACCTTGACCGTCAACCATTGGATAACGCAAGCTAAAATCCTGTGCCATACGTACGATGGCATCATAGACGGCGCTATCGCCATGCGGGTGATATTTACCGATGACATCACCGACCACACGTGCTGACTTCTTATAGGCTTTATTGTAGTCATTAGACAACACATGCATGGCGTACATCACACGGCGGTGTACGGGTTTGAACCCATCACGCACATCAGGTAGCGCGCGCGAGACGATCACGCTCATCGCATAATCCAAATAGGACTGCTTTAATTCGTCCACAATGGCAATAGGACTGACCGATTCGCTCATATACACTCCCTCACTCACATCCACTCTTTAGCATTGGCATACATAAGCAATGATGGCAACAATAACGGCACAAAAGCGCCGTTATATGATAAACACAGTGACCATCGAAAAAAGCTTAGCAACCACTCAAATCTATAGAGAATTAGCGATAGTTTTAATGTTGAATAAAAGAAGCTATTTTAGCACAAACTTGTTGATTTAGGGGCATCTAGATGCCATTAAAATCAAGCAAAACCGCTTATTAGTCGCTATTTTATGAGACAATTATCACGATTAAAAACCCTTTACCGACAGCATTGTCCTGAGTTAGTGATTTTACCAGTTTTGCAATTGAACTTACTGACTGTTAAGCAATATGAGACACAAAGTATTTGGGTTTAACAACACATATTTTATCTTTGTACTTGATAAATACAATGGATTCAATTTGAAGATATAGTCAAAATACTCTAAAAACGCTACGGTGCTGCGGGTATAAATTTTTTGCAGCCTCTGTCTGCGTAGGCACAGCAAGCAAGAAAAATTGATACCCGCAGTACATAATGTGTCGATATTGGTTTCACTGACTATAATACCCTAAAGAGGCTAAAGCTGCGCTAGATTAGCGCCCTGCTTTATTGTACGATACGCCATCATAAATCTTCCGATATAGACAGCCTTTTATGCCGATAAACCCTCAAGATATTAACCATAACGATGCGGCAGATTCTACAGAAAATCCGACAATACAAGCGATAGAAAAAGTTGCGCGTAGCGACCGTAGCTTTGATGCGATTGCCGACCATTTTGAAAAAAAAGTCTATGGTGGTTTGAAAGGAGATATTCGGCTGGCAGTATTGCGCCGTGATATTTTTGACTATAGTGAACAGCTGAGTCAAACGCTTGGGCGACCGTTACGTATTTTGGATGTCGGGGCAGGATTGGCGCAAATTGCCATTGAGCTTGCTACTCAAGGACATACGTTGGTCATCAATGATATCTCAACCAATATGTTAGAGAAAGCCCAAGCAAGCGCCATGCAATGCGGTGAAATCTTTGAGAGTAATGGGAAACTGGATATCACGTGGCATGTGTGTCCTTATCAAGAGCTTGAAAAGAATCTTGCTGAGCAAACAGAGAAGTTCGATTTGATTATGTGTCACGCGCTGCTTGAATGGTTGGCAGAGCCTGCTAAGGTGATGGATTTTTTTGATCGGCATCTGGCTGAAAACGGCGCAATTTCGCTGTGCTTTTATAATCCAGCAAGCTTTGATTATCGCAATCTTATTATGGGCAATTTTAATTTGCTCGATAACACGGATTATAAAGCGGACAACAAAAAGAGCCTAACACCCAATCATCCGGTTGCAAAGGAAGAGGTAGAATCTTGGTTAGAGGTGCATCATTATCACACGGTACTTGCCAGTGGTCTGCGCGTGTTCCACGATTATTCACCGCTGAAACGTGGCGGTCATAACGACCCTGAGGCAGTCATACGTATGGAGCTACGCTACTCGCAACTTGAGCCATACAAGTGGCTTGGGCGCTACTTACATATATTGGCAACTCGAAAAAATTCATGCTGATAGCGGCTTTTACTAATCGTTTTTAATCCGAACGGTTAAAAACCACTTGTGATAAACGCTATCGTATTTCTTCAATTCTCTCTGCTCTATCATATTCTGACCAAGTCGTGGCATTGATGTCTTTTTCATCAAATACCACGACGTGCTCTAGTATCGGTAATATACCGATTTGCGTGCCGATTTCATGGTTATGGTGACTGGCAACTAAGGACAATACGGTTTGACCATCATCTAGTTGCAAGCGATAGAGGTAATTGGCACCGCGAAATACCCGACCAATCACTAAGGCTGTCTGCGTACTGTCATCATCATGGACGATGTCATCGGGACGCACCAATACTTTAATCGGCGTACCATTCGGATAATCATACTCACAATACTGCGGCTGACCGGACGCATCATAGACTTCCATCCGCCGATAAATATCGCCAAGCGCCGTCTCAACATGACCTTCTTTGATGATACCGTCTATCATCGCCCCTTCGCCGACGAATTCAGCGACGAATGGGCTAATCGGCTCATGATATAGCTCACTTGGGGTTGCCCACTGTACCAGTTTGCCTTTATGCATAACCCCTACTTTATCAGCAAGCGCAAATGCTTCGTTTTGATCATGAGTGACCAAAATGGCAGTGGTATTGGTACGTTTAAGAATATCACGAACATTCATTGCCAGTGATTCACGGAGTACCACATCCAAATTCGAAAACGGCTCATCGAGCAGCAATAGTTTCGGCTTTGGCGCTAATGCACGAGCCAGCGCCACCCGCTGTTGTTGCCCACCGGATAGTTCACTTGGACGCTTATCGGCATGTTCAGACAACTCAACAAGCGCTAGCATCTCTGCAACACGGGCTTTTTTATCGGCAGCCGACCATTTATTCAGACCAAAGGCGATGTTTTTTGCCACGCTTAAATGCCCAAACAGCGCATAGTCTTGAAATACCATCCCCATGCCGCGCTTGGCAGGTGCAACGGCAAATGAGACACGCGCCGCTTGCTCAGTTAAACGCTGATTGTTTAAGCTGATTTTGCCGCTACGACTCTCCTCTAACCCTGCAATGGCTCTTAGTGCGGTGGTCTTACCACAGCCGCTATAGCCCAAAAAACAGCCAATCTCACCTTGCTGCAAATCTAGCGATAAACCATCAACTACTATGGTATCGTCATAACCAACCACCAAGTCTTGTACACTAAAATACGGCTGTATGGCAGTGGTCTCATTGTATTGACTGGATGAGCTGTCTGAACCAAGCGCCCTTTGTTGTAACTCTCCATCCGCTAAAGCTTGCGCCATTTGTGCTTTGGTAATGATGGTAATGGGCGGTTTTTCCACATGACGCTGTCGTGCTTTGCTCTGAGCCTTTACGGGCTTAGAGTCTACTGGATTTATTGAATCGTTCATCAAGTCAGTATACATAGACGGTACCAGTCAGCTATTCGTGAAGAAAATCCATCATAAAAATATTGAAAACGCTAAAATCGTGAAAAATAATAATTGAAATCAGTTGGCAATTTAAAAACACGCTTTTAATCAAGGAAAACTCAATTCAGAAAAATACCTTAGCCTTGCTTATCACTTTGACGCAGCAATATCCAAACAGGAATAAGACCGACCAGCACAATCAACAAACTTGGTAATGCAGCACGAGCCCACATGCCTTCACTGGTCATCTCAAATACTCGCACCGCCAGCGTATCCCAGCCTTGACGCCGCGTCATCAAGGTAATCGGCATCTCTTTCATCACTTCGACAAAACCCATCAACAACCCCGTTAGCACACCAGGGCTCAGTACAGGCAACATCACTTGTCGCCAGCGCTGATAAGGGCTGTCACTGAGCAGTTTAGCAGCCGCTTCTTGATTGACAGTCAAGCGCTGAAGCTGACGATCTACCGGCTGAAAGCTCACCGTCATAAAACGCGTTGACAGAGCAAGTAGCATCACAATCACACTACCCGATAAAAACTGCTTGGAGGTCACACCAAAAGCAATCAGCTGATTATCCAGCCACGCAATCGGAATAAAGATACCAACTGCCAATACCGTACCTGGCACCACATAGCCCAAATTGGCTAAGGTGGTCATAAGCTTAGTAGATTTATCAGGATATTGACGCTTGATCCACGCAATTATAATCGCTAAAAAAGCAATAAACGCGGTGGTCATACTGGCAATCATGAGGCTATTGGTGACAAAATCGATGTAACGTTCATCAAAATCTTGCTGAAAATTTGCCGCCGTCCAATAGATAAGCTGTGCAAACGGTATCAAAAAGGCGATTAAGAATACTAGCGTACAAAGCAGCGTCATAGCAAGCTTAGCAGGATTACTGGCTTCAAAACGCTGGCTACTACCTTGTGTGATGGTATTACCTCGTTTTGCTTGCCAATATTGCTCAAACAAAACAACGATAAAGACGACGCCAATTAATAGCGCTGCCAACTGCGCTGCTGTCGTTAAACTAAAAAAACCAAACCATGCTTTATAAATAGCAGTAGTAAAGGTATCGACATTAAACACTGACACCGCGCCGAAGTCTGCTAGCGTCTCCATACTTGCCAGTAGCAAACCACCGATGACCCAAGGCAATGCTTGCGGTAATGCCAAGCGAAAAAACACTCGACCACGACTTAAGCCGAGCATCTGCCCAGCTTCAATCGCTCGCCTACCTTGAGATAAAAAGGCTTGGCGGGCTAGCAAGTACACATACGGATAAAACGCCAATGACAATATCAGTCCTGCACCCCAGACATTGCGTACTGATGGGATGGCAGCCGTAACACCAAACTCTCTTAACGCCGTTTGTAGTGGACCACTAAAATCAACGATACCGACTGTGACAAATGCCAACACATAAGCTGGCATCGCCAGTGGCAACATCAGTGCCCACGAAAAAAACCGCTGTCCAGGGAAGCGGTACATGCTGGTGACCCACGCTAATACCGTGCCAATCGTACCAGAAATTACTGTGACCATTAATAATAAAATAGCTGTATTTTTGAGGACTTGTGGCAATACATACTCACGCATGTGCCCCCAGATATCAGCAACTGGCTGTGTCCATGACAATAACACAATTAAAATCGGTACTAGCATAAACAACGAAATCAGTCCTAAGACTGATTTCGAGATGACACGTTTACGGGTAGCATGGTCTTGGCGAATGGATTTACTCGTATTGCCTGTCTCATTGCTTTCATTGACAGTATGGTTCTGACTTGCAGACGATTCTGGCATTGTTATCATAAGTTGTTACCGTGTCATACGCATCATAACTCTATTAAATAACTGACAGATTAAATGATTGGCAGACTTTTATTTATAGCCTGCTTTGTCCATCATTTGAATGGCTTGGGTTTGTAATTCACCAAATTTTTGTACATTGATATCATCTGGTTTGAACTGTCCCCAAGATCTGAGCATCTCTGACTCATCAATCCCAACTTTGACTGGGAATTCTTTATCAGCACTGGCATAAAGACCTTGTGCGTCATCAGAAGACAACCATTCCATCAGTTTCAACGCGCCATCTGCATTGTCTGAACCGGTTACTACGCCAGCACCTGAGATATTAACGTGCGTGCCTGTGGTACCTTGATTTGCCCAAAATATTTTTACTGGGAAATCAGGCTTTTCATCAAGCAGGCGACCATAGTAGTAGCTATTGGCAATACCTACTTCACACTGACCAGCAGCGATCGCTTCTAGTAGGTTGGTATCATCACTGAAAACGTCAGTCGCTAAGTTATCAACCCAACCACGGATGACCGCTTCTGTTTTTTCAGCACCCAAATGCTCCATCATACTCGCAACCAATGACTGGTTATAAACCTTTTTCGAGCTACGTAGGCATAATTTGCCTTTCCATTTTGGATCTGCCAAATCTGCATACGTTGATAACTGATCAGCGCTCACTTTACTTGGGTCATAAAAAATCGTACGAGCACGTAATGACAAACCTGTCCAACGACCTTCTGGGTCACGATACTTAGCCGGTACATTTGCTTCCAAAACGCTAGAAGCAACAGGTTGCAGTAAACCTTGCTCTGCTGCTTGCCATAAGTTACCTGCATCAACGGTCAAAAGCATATCAGCTGGGGTATTTTTACCTTCAGCTTGCAGACGCGCCATCAGTGGACCATCTTTGTCTGTAACCAGCTCAACCTTCACACCCGTCTGTTCAGTATAACGATCCAACAATGGCTTGATTAGCTGCTCATTACGTGATGAGTAGATAGTCACTGTCTGTCCATCAGCGGTAGTCGCTTCTTCTTTTGCTACTTCTTGCTCAGTGCTTGGCGCAGTCGTTTCGGCATCAACACTTTCTTCTGGCGTCGATGGCTTACTACAGCCAGTAAGGACCAACATCATGCCAAATACGGCAACTGGTAAAGTAAGCTTAGTAGAAGTTAAATTTGCACTGATCACATTCAATGACATGGCTTTCCCCATAATAGCGCGACGGATAGGTAGGATAAAATGACATTAAAAATCATGGATTGATAGGATGAAAAAGACCCTAATGTCTGGAAAGACATATACTAATGGAAATGAGATTAATTATCAATACATTTATTTGGCACCGCTATTAGCATAAATAATCGCTGATTTATGGTGTGTAGAGGGTAGCTTTTAAAGTAGTTTTTAAGCGAGTTTTTGTTTGATATAGTCAAAATACTCTAAAAACGCTACGCTACTGCTGTGCCCATGCAGCCTCTGTCTGCATGGGCACAGTAAGCAAGAAAAATTGATACCAGCAGTACATAATGTGTCGATATTACTTTTCACTGATATAGTAGCCATTGCCCCAAAATAGCATTGACCGCCGCCTCTGTGCGCAATATACGTGGACCTATATGCACCGCTTGGCAGCCCTGCCTCGCAAGCAGCTCAACTTCATAATCAATCCAGCCGCCCTCTGCACCGATAAATACCATGCTTGGCAATACTGAGCTGTGAGGTGGTTCAGAGTTTTCTAGTTGTTTTTGCACATATTGTGAAAACGATAATTCAGCATAAGGGTGCGCGATAATAGCCCGATTGGTGATTAACTGCGCCAATTCGTCTTCAACAAAAGGTTTAAAACGTTTTTGCAAGCTGATACGCGGCGCGACCGTATCAACGCCTTGTTGCAGCCCTTCTAATACAAACTCATCAAGGCGACCGAGCATCGGGCTTTGCCAGTAGCTTTTTTGTGTACGATAACTATTAATCAAAATGATATCGCGGACGCCAAGCGCGGTCATGTCCATCATCAGGCGGCGCAATACTTTTGGGCGCGGTAATGCCAGCACTACCGTTAGGTTAAGCTTAGGTGGCGGTGCTATCGTTAACTTTACCTCACATAACTCAATACGCTCAGGCGTTATATCAGCAATGATTGCGCTGCCAAGATTACCTTTTAACTGCCCTATTTTTAGGGTATCGCCTACTTTTGCCGCCAATACTTGACTGATGTGCTCAACTTGCTTGGCTTCATTGATGTGTGCAGATTCATTAGAAAAGTTTGCAGCTGGTAATAAGATACAGTTCATAGTGGCTCTTATTTTAAATCTTAGTTTAAATCTTGGCTAACATCTTGAATATTGTTTTGCATAGCATACTGCTCGATAACCTTTTCAATCATCGATAACTGACGACCCAATACGGCCTGCTGCTGCTCAGTCATCTGCGCGCCCGTTTGTCCTGCCTGTTTAGCCGCTACTAAATGACTCAGCCAATATTTTAGTTGTTGATAAATCAGCGTCTTATCATCGACAGATTGTGGGTTTTCATTCTCTTGCTCAACACTATCAATCGCCTGATAAAAAGGGTTGTTTGGCTGATATAACGCCCCGACGCTTGCCAATTTATCCACGACGCTTTGGCAAGATTGAGTGTGAATACCCATTAACACCGGTGTCGCCACACTTGCCGGCTCAACCGGATTATGCCCACCAACATTGACCAATGAGCCGCCCACCAACGCCACATCGGCAAGCGCGTACCAATTCATCAACTCACCCATACTGTCCGCCAGATAAACTTGGGTAGTGATATCAACGGCCTCTGCTGCACTACGTCGTGCCATACTCAAGCCCGAATGTTGAATCAGCGCTGCCACTTCATCAAAACGCTCTGGATGACGTGGGACGATAATAAGTAGCACCTCGGACAATGCAGGGTTTGACAATAATTGCTGCTGCCATGACAGTACCGTATTCTCTTCACCACTGTGAGTGCTTGCTGCCACCCAAATTGGGCGATTAATCCTGCCCAAATCACTTGCCGTCACACTCGTTTTTTCTACTAACTCTCGCTGCTTGCTATTTTCAGTATCACCATCAATCGCTTTTTCATCATCTGGCTCATACATATTAGACAATTTAGGCGTATTGATGACCCATTTTAGTGAGCCTGCCACGCGGATTTGTGCACTATGTGCGCCCAATTGGCGAAAGCGTTTGGCGGAGTCATTATCCTGCGCAATGATTAAGCTCAGATTTTTCATCATGCTGGTACTGACGGCACCAATCTTTTGATAGCTTTTAAAAGAGGAAGCGGACAGTCGACCATTCACCAAGACACTTGGAATATGATGCTCAGACAATTTGGTTAAGATGTTTGCCCATAGCTCTGTTTCTACAAACAAGGCAGCAACAGGTTGCACATGGGTCAAAAAGCGCTCAATCACCGCCGGACTATCGACCGGCACATAGCTGTGACTCAATCGACCTTGCGCAATGTCTTCTGCAAATCGACTGGCACCGCGCGCAAAACCAGTCTGGGTAGTATTGGTCAGCCATATCCGATAACCACGAGCCAATAGCGCATCCAATAATGGCGCAACGGTATTGGTTTCCCCTAAAGAGACCGCATGGCACCAGATGATGTGGTTTTGATGGCTAGTATTAGTGGTGCCATTTAAACTCGCATCTGGTATCTGTGTTTTTGTCGCTACAGGAGGCGCAGGATAACGTTTACCAAAACGTTGCTCAACTTCTTGCTGATAATTATCACGCGTATGTGAGCGGCGCCATACTTGCAGCCGATATAGCGGCTTTAATACGCCTATGCCCACTTGATAATATACAGGCGGTTTATAAGCTGTCCGGCTTTGCATAGGCAAGGCGTTATTGAAAGGATTTTTTGAGATGTCAGAAGATGGCATGCAAAAGCCCAGATAATTAATGGAGCAGATAATAGGAGTCGCGCATAAAAAACGCACCAATTCTACCTGAATTTATTGCTGAACAATACGCTTTTAAATTCAGAAATATGAGTCATCGTTTTTTAGACCAGAATAATGATGAGTAAAGCCATGACAATAATAACGGCAAACAGTAGCTGATAGCGCTTAAGACTATGCTGCTCTTGCTTTTGGCTGTTGATTAACACCTGCGCTTGTTGCCACTGACTGACCAAGCCTGCTGCTTCTATGTGACCATTTTCTGCGGCTTGCTCGAGCCAATATTTGCCTATATTAAGGTCTTGCGCTACCCCTACGCCTTGATAATACATTTTACTCATTAAACGCTGGGCTCGACTGTCATTTTTGCTCGCTGCTTGTTTCACCCATTCAACCCCAGCTGCTATCCCAGCCACTTTATCAGCGCCTTCGTTTGCTATCAGACCTTCGCCAAGCAACTCATACATTGCTAAGCGCAACATTGCAGCGCTGTTTCCTGCATTTGCAGCGTCTTCTAATCCCAACAAGGCTTGCTGCTTTGCTTGCAGATGCGCCTCTGAAAAGACGACTTGCTTACGGGGTTTTTCTTGCTTTGCAATATGACGCTCAAACTGGTCTAAAACTTTGCAAACCTGCTTGTATTCAGTCTTGCCAGTAGTCTGTGTGACTTCTATCTCATGTAGCTCTGTTAATAATTGGCTAAACATCTCTGGCGTTGGCGGATTTTTTGCGACTGGCGTGGTCTTTACTGGTTCTAGTATAGCTGTTGCCGCTGCTATAGGCGCTACCGCTGCATTTGTTATTTCTATATCTTTTGCTAATGGCATTGATGTAATTGTAGTAGCTGCTATAGACGATACATTACCCACTTTGTCATCTGAAAGTTGAGTTGTCGCCATCTCTATGGACGACTTACTATTCGAATAAAGGGATGTGCTGCTGTTTTCAGGGCTTACTTTCTCAATAAATGCCTTTTCATTTGCTGTTTGAGTGTTTGGTTTATCTGCTATGGTCGTATCAACCAGATGAGGCTGATGATTCACCGCTTTTGGTAATCTGGCACTGACCGCTTGGTATAAGCCGCTAGCGACTTGAATACCTTGCGCCGATTTAAACGTGCGGTCGATATGACCAAATAGACGCACCCCTATCGGTTCTAAAGCAAAGAAAAGCG
>TARA_R110002051_G_scaffold63234_1_pt1 | contig 37314 bp, 27 predicted proteins | sample TARA_R110002051 | Tara Oceans TARA_R110002051 (sample SAMEA4397023) | marine metagenome | biome: Polar Biome; feature: [MES] marine water layer (ENVO:01000295) within the mesopelagic zone...; material: water (ENVO:00002006), including particulate matter (ENVO:01000060) such as...... | reverse complement strand
AAAAAAATAGGGCGGTATGGTGCTTAAACAAAGGCTTGGGCTTATTTTCAAAGTCCGCCAAATCTTTTAATTTAGCTTTTAGAAAATTAAGATAAAAAGAAAATGCAAAAGATTTGGCTTGTGGCTAAACCGAAAGTTAATCGCTGACCACCTGCCCTACTTTTCTTATACGAGACGTTGCCAGTAAAAGAAAATGGTATTTGTGAAAATGGTACCATGAGTTTATCTTTTAATTTGGACTGTGATGGTGATGGTCAGACAGATTATGCTTATTCTGGTAGGGTCTGTCGTGAACATTTCTTGAACATGATGGCAGATTTTCAATCCAGATGTTAAATATTAATTAAAACGAAAGAACCGCTTTTAAAGAAAAAAGAAAATGAAAAAATTTACAATAATACTTACTTTACTCATATTTGCAAACTTTTATGCGCAAAACAAAATTGGTTTAATACAATATGGACACAAACAGAGTATGGGGTTAGGCGCACCTATTGGAGTAGATTACAATGCAGTCCTAATCTTTAACAATAACCATTCAAGTTATATGTATGCTAAAGATTCTTTAGAAGGTGGTTTTGTCAACAAATCCGTGGTTATTAAAAAAGATAGTGATAATGTGTTTGTTAAACCTATGAGAACTTCTAAAGAGGGTTATCAGGTTTATATAGAATTAAACAATCAAATGTTAACAAGGAACAAAGGTTATAGTTATGTAAAAGAAGAAGTTCCAAAAATAGAGTGGAAGATTTCAAATGATAAAAAAAAAATAGGAAATTTTGATTGTATCAAAGCCACAGGAAATTTCAGAGGAAGAAATTATACAGCTTGGTTTACAAAATCTATCCCGTTGGCTTATGGTCCATGGAAATTACAAGGACTTCCAGGTCTAATATTAGAGGCATATGACACAAACAAAGAGGTATATTTTTATTTTAAATCCATTAAATACCCTTTAAAAGAAAAAATAGAAATTACCAAACCAAATCCCAAAAGTGATAATAATGATTGGATAACCTTAGATGAGTATAAAAATTTATTAAAAAATCTTCACGAAAAAAATATTCAAAATGGTAGAATGATAGCAGAAACTTATGATGCCGTTGATACAACTGAAAATCAAATGCCAATGAAAAACTTTTTTATAGAAGTATTTGATGAATAAATGAAAAAATGAAAAAAATTCAATTGATATTTTTATTAGTAAATACTTATTTCTGTATTGGGCAAGAACATAAATTATCTGGTATATTATACTCAATTCAAAACGAACCAATTCAAAATGCGACAATTCTAGTTTATCAAGAAGATGAAATAATTGCTTATACCCATTCTAATACATATGGTCAGTATCAAACAAAATTTAACTTGAAAGATAAACGGTCTAATAAATTAAAAATAGTTGCAAATAGTTTAGGATTTCAAGAGAAAGAAAGAATAATAAGCATTGAAAACAAAACCGAATACAAACTTGACTTTATTTTAGAAGAAAAAGCAGAACAATTAAACGAAGTTGTTTTGGAGGCTTGGGAAAAAATAAAGGTCAAACGAGACACGGTTACCTATAAAGTTTCCGCTTTTAAAGATGGTTCAGAAACTGTAGTTGAAGATTTACTCAAAAATATTCCCGGAATAGAAGTGTTATCTGATGGAAATATAAAAGTAAACGGTAAAGCTATAGACAAGTTGCTAATTGAAGGAGATGACCTTTTTGATGATAAATATAAGTTATTAACTAAAAATTTGGATGCCAATAATATTGAAGAAATTGAAGTACTCAACAATTTTGAAGATAATCCTGTATTGAAAAGCTTTCAAGAGTCCGAGAAAGTGGCGTTGAACCTAAAATTAAAAGAGGATAAAAAAAATGTATGGTTCGGCAATTTGGATTTAGGCTATGGTACTGAAGAACGATACAATTCAACAGCAAACATTGGGCTATTAAAAAAGAAAATCAAGTTTTTCAATCTAACCAATTTAAACAGCCTTGGTAAAACCGCAATTTCACAGGTCAAGAATACAGGGACATTAAATTTTAGTGGTTTTGACACCAATAAAAAGATTGAAAAAACGAGTAGCTCTGTTGTCAATATAGACAATCTTTCATCAACTAACTTTTCAAATAACGAAGATATTTTTAATAACTCATTTTTAAATTCTTTGAGTTTTGTAACAAACCTATCAAAACAAACCAAATTAAGAAGTTTAACTTACTTCACTTACGATGAGATAGAAAAACAAAATGATAACATTACAGAATATTTTATTGAGCCAGAGATTATTTCTTTTAATGAGCAAAACAAGATTAATATTAAAGATTTGTCATTTGCAACAGAATTAGAACTTAAGCATTATTCTAAAAACGAGACCTACTTAACCTATGACTTTACATTTGAAAATAACCCAACAAAAACAAGAGGAAACCTAATTTTTAATGGCGATAATATTTCGCAATTTCAAGACGATAAAAATTATAATTTCTTCAATCATTTAAACATTACAAAAAAAATTGCTGATAATACGCTTTTATTAACTTATGGATATTTAGGCTTAAACAACACGGAACAGAATTACACAATTCGGCCTAACATTTTCAGCGATATTTTTGATAATGACGAAGATTTATCTATAAACCAAAACAGTAATACGCCATTAAACTATTATGGTCTAATTTCGGAAATAGTTACGAAAGGTAAAAAGTCAGAATATGGTTTGGAATTTTCGGCAACTGTTGATAGGGATAAGATTGAGAACAGTTTTAGGTTTGATAACCAAACACCAGTTGATACACTTTCAAACAACATAGACTTCAAAAATACCAGACTTTCAATTTTAGGTAAATACAACTATGATATTTCACAATTATTTAAAATTAGTAGCTCGTTAAGTATTTCTCAAAATTATTTAGATATTAATGATACTAAAAAGAATTTCTTCTTTATCAATCCAAAAATTAGGTTTCATACAAAAAAAACCAAGATTGGTAATTTCGGATTGAGTTACAGCTACCAAAATAATCTGCCAAAAGCTCGATATTTAACGGAAGATTTTATCTTAACCAATTACAGAACATTTAATAGAGGAACAAGCGACATACAACAAATCAATAATCATAGCTTTGGCTTTTTTTACACCTTTAACAACTACAAAAAACAATTTTTAATCAACTCTTTTTTGTTGCACAGTTCTGCCGACAAAAGTTATGGGTTAAACAGTCGGATTACAGAACGGACTAACTTTAACCAATACGAAATTATAGAAGGTGGGAAATTTACTAATTATAATTTAAGCATCTCAAGGTACTTAAAAGCTTTGTCAAGTACGTTAAAAGTCAATACTCAACAATCTTGGTCAATCAATCCCATTATCATAAACAACAATATTAGCGAAGTCATAAATTATAATGCCAATTATAGAATACAAGGAACAACTTATTTTAAACTGCCAGTAAACTTTAAATTTGGTTTTCAGTACAACTTTTCAAAAGGAGAATTCGACAATCAAATATCAACGAATGAATATTTGGAAGGGAATTTAGATGCCACTTTAAAATTATCTAACCAATGGTTGTTTAAACTTGAAAACAATTGTTACTCGATAAACGAAAATAACTATTTGTTTATAAATGCCAATCTGAATTACAATCCCGAAAAAAGCAGATTTTCTTACCGATTGACAGCTAACAATTTGACAAACGTTACCGAATTTAAAGACGTATTTATATCTGAATTCCAACGAAATGAAACGAATTTTAGAGTCATTCCAAGATACATACTTCTGAACATAAAATACAGATTTTGACAAACGAACCGAATAAAATACTACTGCCAACAAAGAACTGAGCTAAAAAACAAATCTTTTTAAGCTATTTTTGAAACAAAATTCTCATTGTATGGCATTCCTGATTTAGCAATTGCAAAAGCCTGTTTTAACAGTTTATTGCAAACTGCCAACAAAGCCAGTTTTTTACTTTTTCCTTGTGCCACAATACGCTCAAATAGCTCTCTGCAAGCCTTGTTGTATTGGCAAGCGGTAAAACTACTTAGGAACAATTGATTCCTTAATTTTTTGTTACCTATTTTACTTATCCTACTCCGTCCTCGTACACTACTACCAGATTGCCTGATAGTAGGTGTAATACCTGCATAGCAGCACAGCTGTTTAGAGTTTTCAAACTTTGAAAAACCATCTGTGAATACAACCAATAAAATCGCCGCTTTTTCACCTATACCTGGAATGGTTTTTAAAAGCCTTAATTGTTCCTGTTGTTCCTCTTTTACTAAAGCTAGTAATCGAGCTTCCAGAAGTGCTAACTCTTTATTTAAATGCTTTACGGTTCTGCTTAATGAACGATATACTGCTTTTGAAGGGATACCTAAAACCTTTTCCCCATCCAACTTGTTTTTCATAGCGGTACGGTGCTTTACATAAGTATCCATCAAACGTAACAACTGCAAACATTCCGCTTGACTTTTGTCTTTTGCATTATAAAGAGGTACTTCATTGTTACGAGCATATTCACAGATAGATTTTGCATCACTTTTATCTGTTTTTACCTTCGATAATTTCATCTGGATAAAACGCTTTACCGATAAAGGATTTACTACCGAAACAGCATAGCCCTTCTCATATAAATATTGTGCTAAACAATAATGGTAGTAGCCTATAGCTTCCATGACCACCAAACTTTCCTTTGATAGTTTTTTAATGAATTGCTTAAAGCCTTTTTCATTGTTTGCAAACTGATTATGACCCTTCTCTAAACTAAAAACATCAAATACATCTTTGCTAATGTCTATTCCAAAAAATTCTATATTTTTATTCATAAGAACTGTTTAATGAAAGGACATTCTACTTTGCTTTCAACAACTTGAAATCGAGATCTAGGTCTCACAGAACTGAACGAAATAAAAGTAGAAAAGAGAGGGGATTATCAATGTTGCCGAAGTCTCAAGCTTCACCGTATATACTAACCTTAATCCTCTCTTTTGTTCTTTCTGATTTAGTATCTAATTTAACAAAAGTCAAACTTAAGAAGAACTGAGACGAAATTCATTTTTTAATTTAATATAGGTAGTATGTATTCCTCAATGATAAATTTCCAAATCAATTCTAAACTAAGCTTTGTAAATACCTTAATGAAACTATTGAAACAAATCTGAAGAGGAATAGCAAGAGGGTAACACGCTACGCGATGTTACAAGTTTTTAATTCCTTAATTTACAGTTATTTATATATTTTTAACGTCATCTATTCCTCTTCATTTGCGACAAATACACTAAAAACTTCAGTAAAATGGTTATTATTTGCGACAAATCGCATAGTTACCCCCTCACTTTTGCTAAAAATAATTATCTATTGAATCTTTTTTAATCGATTAAACTATAGTGTCCTTACCCTATTTCCTTTCATTCTATTTCAGGAAAAAAGGTTCGTCTAAAAGTCTTGAACACAAGCCAAAAAGTAATTTGAGTTTATATATTTTTTCTGGAAAATTTCTTTTTGACTTACGTTCGCTTGTTCAACTTTTTAGTGAACTTTATCCATTCTGCATTTCAATAATTTGTCGCTTAGTCTTCTTTGAACACCTTCCCTTTTTGATAGTAAAAGAACAGCATATAAAATTAGCGGGCGCATAAAACGGATGGCGCTGCCCTCCTATTTATAGCCCTTTTCTAATTTTAAATACTTTATATAATCTATATCAAAAAGGGAATGCGATTGGCTCTGAAAGAAGTAAATGAACTACAGCTCAAATCCTATTTCATTTGATCTTTTTTTGCGCTCTATTGAGACTTTAAAAAAGGAAAATGCTCTTGGTTAAAAAAAGTAAAACCCCAAATCTTACCATAACTAACCTTGCGCTGGATCCTGTTTCGATTTTATAGTGTTCAGGTAGATAAGCGTTCATTAAAATCGAATCAGGGCGCTTTATGTGATGAACTTTAATTTTATATAAATAAGTTATCTAACAGGACATTTTAATTCTTATCCTTCTTTTTCTTCTTCCTCCAAAGGATATAAAAGATAAGCATTAGTACAGGCAGAATAATATATACAATGACATCAAAAGCGTTTCCAAAATCGATAGGACTATTGTCATCTGGGTTTCGTGTGCCTATAGGCAATTGTAGTAGAAGAAAAAGATATAGTTTGTATATCATTATTTTTTTTGTAATAGCTTATGTGCAATTTACGAAATTAAGTAGACTGTCCATTTCAGTTTTATCACTTTTCTATTTTTTTAACCTTATTTGCAACCATCGGGCGTAAAGTTAGTTTGTTATTATGGTAACAAAAATAGATATTACGCAAACTGACCAACTCCTTTTTTTGCACTACCAAAAAATTTGTTAAATCTGATTATAATAGTATAAACATTCTTTTTTTATAAGTTCTCTCACTTATAATTATCTTGCCTTCTTCAGGTTATACTATTTCATTGAACTCCAAATTTTACATTCATTTTAATAGCTTCTTTCTGTTTAAATCGTAATAAAAGATTACCAATATCCTCACTAATTTTAGTCTCCACTACCCTAGCATAGATTTGTGTGGTTGATAGCTTGGTATGCCCCAAAAGCTTCGATACAGTTTCCAAAGGCACACCGTTTGAAAGCATGACGGTGGTAGCAAACGTATGTCTTGCAACATGAAAGGTCAAGTTTTTGTGGATGCCACAGTCCCTGCCGCACGTTAGTGTGACTGATGATATGTTGCAACTAAATTCCTTTACAAACCTTTATGAACGCCTCTTTTCTTCTTACTGAAACCTCTAGTTTGGTGTTATCCGAAAGTGTTACATAGCCGCTCTTGGCATACGCTTTAATGCTGTTAAGATTAATAAGGTGCGAGTTGTGTATTCTAAAAAAACCATGACGGGATAAAAGTTCTTCAAAATATTTCAGCGGTTTAGAGACTGTATGTTTCTTCCCATCCGAAGTGAAGATATGTGCGTAGTTCACATCGGCCTCACAACGTACAATATCCGTGATGTTGAGGAAACTATACCCCTCTTTGGAAGGGATGCTTATCCTTTTTGCAGTATTCTCTTTTGAAAAGTGCGAGAGCAATACATTGATTCGTTCGTGTAGATGGTTTTGCTCTACCCGTTCAAATGCTTTTCGCATCGCATTTTCAAAGTCTTCTTTGGCAATAGGTTTCAATAAATAGTCAATAGCGGAAAATTTGAAGGCTTCTATGGCATATTTCTCGTAGGCAGTAGTGAAGATCAGGCAGAAATCACGATGGGAAACAGACGAAAGTACGTCAAAACCAGTTTTTTCGTTCAGTTGTACGTCAAGGAACACAATTTTAGGGCGCATAATTTCTATACCCCTTACTGCTTCATCTACTGTATCAAAACATACCGTTTCTATCTCGTCCCTGTATGGTTGCAACAATGCCAAAAGGCGGTCTGTGCAGTGTTGTTCATCATCTATTACGGCTATGGTCATCATTACTTGTTTTCTCAAAAAGCTGTTTGCAATGGAAGGCTCACCTCAATCCGCGTTCCAGTATTATCTGGTTTATCTGTGATTTGAAGCTTGCCATTGGATTTTTTCTGTTTGTTCAGGATTTTTATACGGTTTTCGGCTATGGCGATCCCCAGTGACTTTTTGTTGTTTGTTTCCGCACCATTTGGTTTTCTTCCAGATCCGTTGTCATCAACGCTGCAAACGAGCATTTGATTTTCTTTTTTTATTTCCACCAAAATATGCCCTTTGGAACCTTTGGATGTAAAACCGTGCCAAATGCTGTTTTCTATAAATGGCTGGAGCATTAATGGGGGAACGAGGGTATTTTCGGTGTCTACCCCTTCTTCAACATTGATGGTATAGGAAAACCTGCCCGGTAGCCTTTTCGACTCTACTTGCAGATAAAGCTCAATGAACTTCAAATCTTCGTCTAAGGATATTTCCTTATGTTCCGAATTTTCGAGTGCCATCCGCATCAATCGCGCAAAGCTGGTTAGGTAGTCTTGGGCGGTTGATGTGTCATTTTTTAGGATATAATCACCGATGGAATTGAGCGAATTGAAAATAAAATGTGGGTTCATTTGTGCGCGAAGAGCTTTCAGTTCGGTATCCGAAACCAGGGCTTTAAACTCCACCTCGTGCTTTTGAGCCAACGCATCCCTTCTACGTTTGTACAGAATAAAACCCAATACCGAAGCAGTAAGCAAAGCTGCACCACCTATAACAGAAGCCTTTTTTATGGTGGTTTGCCGTTTGATTTCAGCTTGTGCCAAGGTACGTTCGTTTTCAAAATCGAACTCCATTTGCTTGCGGGCTATTTCTACCCTGCGGTTTTGGCTGTTTAAGCTGTCTTTAAGTCCGGAAAATGCAATGTGGGCTTCGAGGGCTTTTTTGTACTCGCCCTTGGCAGCAAAAACATCTGCCAGAGTTCCCCATGCCGATTTTTGCAAAAACAAGTTCCCTTGTGCTTCGCTTAGCTTTAAGGATTCCCCTGCATAATGTTCGGCCTTGTCAAAATCCCCGGCTTTCAGGTAAGCCATGGATGCGTTGGCATAGGCAGTTGGACGTACAAACTCGATTCCATGGGCATCTATCAACGTCAGGCTTTTTTCTGCTGATGCTACAGCTGCATCGGAATTCCCTGCCTTTTCGTACATCAGTGACAAATTACTGTACAAATTAGCTTTGTATGTTGAGTTATACTCTATTTGTTTATACGTTAAGGCTTTCTGGTAATAGTAAATGGCAGAATCGATTTTCTCTAATGATCCGTAGACATTGGCAATATTCGCGGTTGCTGTAAGTTCCAGGCCTTTGTTGTTTTGCAGGACTTCCTTAAAATAGCGTAGCGCTTTTTCAAATTCTTCCTGTTCGTAATAAATGGTGGCAATTCCACCCATAACACTCCACTTGTACAGACCCAGCTTAGGATTGTTTTCTGCAACGGAAAGGGCTTTATGATAGTAGTCGAGCGCTTTGTAGGGATTGGAAAAAGAATACTGGCTGATGAGAGCCAAACGTTCATACGCCAGCATCACACCTTTTTGATAGCCGATTTGTTCCGCATTTTCCAAGGTTTGTTGGGTAAAGCTGGTAAGTGTACTATCGGCAGGATTGGCAAACAGTCCCTTTTTGGTATATTCATTCCTTAAATTAATAGACGTTGTATCCGTAGCGGGCAATACGGTAATTCGGCCTAACAAGGAGTCAAGCTCTTTTTGTAATTCCTGACCATTTGCGGGAACGCACGAAACGAATAGAAAAAATAATACAAAAATCCTTTTCATATTGAATGGAAAAAAATACTGTAAATATATAGTTTTTAACAAAAAATCATTTCGATTCACCTGAAAATAAATCAAATACTACGGACAATCATTTGGGGTTTTATGAGGTAAGTAACTACAATACCTTTGTTGTCAAACATAAACCATTCCTATTTTTATGGATACTCAAAACATTCTCAGTTTTTTTAAACGCTCAGAAAAATTGCTTTTCGGGGTTTGCAGTAAGCTTTCCCATAAATTTGGGCTGCAGGCAGTAGGAGTTAGGTTAGCTTTTGTCGTGCTTACGTTTTTGTTTATCCCTATAGGAGTTATTGCCTACGTAGGTTTTTACTTGGCAATTGTCCAAAACAAAAGTAGAATGGTAACTTTTGGGCTTTTCGGGGCATTGTTGGGAATACCTTTTAGCTATTATTTTCAATCGGTTGCCATAAAAAATTTGATGGGTATGTTCAATTATTTGAGAAACCTCAGCGATGTCGTGGACGGATATAACGGATTTATAGGTAACAGCGAGGACATTATCTTTAACATCGTATTGAGCATCGTGGTCTTTACCCTAGTGTGTGGGATCATCGGCTATTTCATGGATAAAAGGGAAACTGGGAAATAGCCTTTGCAATGGGATTTATTCAAACCAATACCTAAATCATGGCGATTATGAAAAACCAAAGAGTTACTAGAATGAAAATTAGTGTTTTACTTATACTATTATCTCCTGCTGTTTTCCAGGCGCAGTCCCAACCTACCGTAAAGGAATCGGTAGAGCAGGTAAAGAAAGATTTCAAGGCAATAAAGAATATTTTCAAGAAGAAGAGCGATACCATAAGTGAAACGGAAACCACGTCCAACGCTCCAAATGATACAAATTTTTTACACCTTCAAGGAGGAGGGATTGCGAAAAATGTGGTATATGTGGATGCAGATAGATTTGGGCATTTCAACCACGGCAAGGCCATAGTCCACAAAGGTACTGCCAGTACCATGATAGATGCGGAAGGGCAATTTGTGTTTCCGTACAACACGCACCGATTTTATGACATACGCAATACCTATGCGTTTCGCGAAAACGAAGTGTATGCCAACGGTATTTTTCAATATGCGAAAAATGGACAGGGAGGCTTTGAATCGTATATGAACGCCGAAGGGAAAGAACTAACCGGATCACCAGAGACCAAGAGCGTTCGAATAGGGCTTAACGGCCAACACGCTTTGCTTGAAGGCGTAAAGACCTTGTACGATCGGCCAAAAAACAAACAGGGCAAGTATCCCATCCAATACCATTACATTACCCATACGGGAAAGTTGTACGTTCTTGGTACGGGACTGGGCAAGATCAACAATGGTATAGGCGTTTATTCCGAATACAAGGACGGCTGGAAACTCGGATACATGAAACTATCGGGCGAAAAGTTGACCGAGGCCGTTTTTGACGAAGCCGAACCTTTTTTTGATGGAATGGCGGTTGTGGGGAAGAAAGATCAATATGGGATAAATAAATTCGGCTATGTCAATGAAAAAGGCGAATTGGTAATCCCGTTTCTATTTTCAATAAGGCCCTCTAAATTTTCCGGAGGATTTGCAAAGGTGGAACCAAAAGATCGTGGCGAGTTCCAGTATGCTTTCATCAATAAAAAAGGGGAGGTTATATTTAAACAAACGGTAGAAGATAAAAGAAAACTTGGCAATCACGAATTTGATACGTTTCAAAGCTATGGTCTTACGACCACCACTGGTGGCTTTTATGTGATGGATACGCTTTTTAAAGTGCTACCGAAAGCTGATTTTTTTGCCCGGTTCGGCATTAGTGGCATTTCGCATATCCAAGGGGCATCCTACCATGAACCGAACGGTGGCACGCATTCCAGCAAAGGGCTTTTTAGCGTGGTGGACGAGACCAATCCTAAAATTTATTTCTCCAACAATGACATGAACCACCAAGGTAGACTTCGCGGTAAGGAGCTTCGGATAGGTTTTATAAATCTTGGGACAAAAACTGTGGTGCTCCCGGCTTTTTCAAGAATCGGGTATTTCGACCCTGTTTCAGAATTGGCCTATGCCGAAGTAGATACGGTGGTAAAAAAGGGAGGGCATAATGTTATTGAAACCACCAAGGGCTATATCAACGATAAAGGTGAATGGGTGATTTTACAGGCAGAAGGCAGCAAATGGTAACCCCATTAAATTCAAGTTCATTCAACACTATCAAATTTAGACAACATGAAATATCTAATCATCGTCCTGATGTTCCTTTCCTGTAAAATTGGGTCATGTCAATCTGCCAACAGCACCACGGCAGCCCAAACGCTTGAACATCCTATCATCCAACTACTCTTGGATAAAATAAAATCTGATGTCAAAACAGAGGGAGGAACCTTTGAACTTTCTGATACAAATGAATATATGAGCTTGTCAAGCAAGTACGATTGGGGACGTACCTCTATTGATTTTTCAAAACTCAAAAGCGAACACATTTTTGGCGATTTGGGAAACGACGGTATTGAAGACGCCGTGATCAATGTCAATGCATATTATGGTGGAAATTCTGAACATCTTATATTGTATGTATTTTCCAAAACAGCTAATGACTGGAAATTGGTTCTTGAAGTAAATGCTTCAGACAAACTGCTGAAAGATTGTGATAAAGGCAAGTTTTATCCCAAAAAAATAGAAAAAGGTTTCCTTATTGGAGAATCCCAATGTTTTAAAGATTCCGATCCACATTGTTGTCCTTCCCTAAAATACCGGACCACAGTAAAACTTGAAAACGACCGATTGATTTCGATAGAAAAGAAAAAGAAATAATTTGTTTAAAAAAAGTGTGATTAGGCACATTCTTTTATTTTCATGGTCTGGTTTTGACAGACCTGTTTTCCGTTGAATTTGTTGCTGTCTAGTCTTAATTATGGCTATCAGTTTTATATATATTAAAATTTCCTTTCAATATACTCCCGTTGCATTATTAGGAGCAAATTGAAAGGAATTTCGTTTCAAGCTTTTAAAAATATTGGTTTAGTTAATAGCTTGACATTGTTGTTTTCTCGTTTGCAACCTAAATAATAGATTTTGTATATCCTCGCTTATCTTGGTTTCCACTACCCTAGCATAGATTTGTGTGGTCGAAAGCTTGGTATGACCTAACAGCTTCGACACCGTCTCTATTGGTACGCCATTTGAAAGCATGACGGTCGTGGCAAAAGTATGCCTTGCCACGTGGAAGGTCAGGTTCTTATGGATACCGCAGTCCTTTGCTATTTCCTTTAGATAATCATTGGTCTTTTGGTTTGAGCTTAAGGGCAATAGTGTATCCGTTTGGCTGTCCCTGTATTTCTCCAGTATTTGCATTGCTGGGGGAAGGATGGGTATTTTAACCATTTCATCCGTCTTTTCCCGTTTGGTGAATATCCAACGCTTATTGTCAATCCCGATGGTTATTTGGTCTAGCGTAAGTTCCTTGGCATCAATATAGGACAGTCCCGTATAGCATGAAAAGATGAAGCAGTCCTTCACCTTTTCTAGGCGTTCATTTGTGTAATGGGTGCTTTCCAACAGTTCCAGTTCCCTTTCAGTTAAATGGTCCCTATCATACCTGTCATATTTAAGTTGGAACTGGTCAAAGGGGTTCTTTTGCATCCACTCCAATTTTACAGCGAGGTTTATCATTTTCTTGAACCGTTCCAAATGCTTCATCACACCATTGTTGGAAAGCATCAATTGTTTATTGGTATTCCTATAACTTCTCAAATACTGTTCAAAATCCAAAATGAACCCATAGTTTAATTGTTTTAAATAAATATCCTTAACTTTTTGTTTATGGTTTAGAAATTTTTGTAAATACTTTTCCGTGGTGTAATAGTTTTTCATCGTGCCATGTTTCAGCACATTGACCATATTGGTATTATGGTATTCTATTAGCTCATTTAGGGTCTTGTGGGTATCGTCCTCTCCCAAGTATCTTGACTTAATTGTGTTGGCAGTCACTATCTTGGATTCTTCCAAAAGCTGCTTGTGGCAATCCAATAACCTGCTGTATTCTTGGTCGAGGTATTTGTTCAAGGTCAGTATGGGATAAGAGCTGCCCCGTCCCCTGTTTTTGGAGGAATCCCAATCTCTTTGTCGGACATGTCGCTTTAGACTGATCTCGGAACGCTTGCCATTAACGGTAATTCGTGCGTAAATGGATAGTTCCTGTGGCTTGCTTCGGGACTTTCTTGTGAAGATAACCACCGAAAAGGTTTTGCATGTTTGCATCTTAAGAAGCTTTCGTTAAACAATTATTTGTAAAAACAAAAGTCAAATCATTCTTAAATGTTCCTTAAAACTACAACAATTCCGGTAAATAAGTGTTCACCGATTTGCACACCTTTTATATGATTTCAATTGGTTTTATTTGATATCAAACAAAATGGCTAAAAACAAAAAACACTGATAATCATACGATTAACAGTGTTTTGATACTACCTATTTCTAGGTTCGTCGGGGTGGCAGGATTCGAACCTGCGACCTCCGCGTCCCAAACGCGGCGCGATAACCGGGCTACGCTACACCCCGAGCGTATGTGTTACTAGTTTTATAAAAAAATTAGCGGAGAGACAGGGATTCGAACCCTGGGTACCCTTTTGGGGTACGACGATTTAGCAAACCGTTCCTTTCGGCCACTCAGGCACCTCTCCAATGATGTTCAAAGAACAAGCATAAAATTTCGGTTGCAAATGTACTTTTTAGAATAGGATAACACAACTATTTTTCATGTTTTTTTTTATAAAAAAACTACTACTCTGGATACTCGACTCTTAGATGATAAATATTAATTAATTTTTGTTTCAAAACCTTCTTAATTTGCTCTATTTCTTTAAAAGTGATGTTCGCATTTAAAAATTGATTGGCTCGCATTTGCCCCCCAATAATTTTGTTTACAAATTCATCAATAACCAAAAAGTTAGGATTTTTTAAACTTTTAGAGGCTGCCTCTATGGCATCTGACATCATTAAAATAGCCGTTTCTTTTGAAAAAGGAATAGGTCCCGGATACTTAAAATCTTGTTCATCAACTGTAGTGCTTAGCTCCTGCTGTTTTTTATAAAAATAATACACTAATGTGGTTCCATGGTGTACGCGAATAAAATCAATAACCCTATCTGGTAGGTTGTTTTTCCGGGCAATTTCAATTCCATCTATGACATGATTAATAATAATTTTAGCGCTATCTAAGGGGCTCAATTCGTCATGAGGATTAACATTCGTAATTTGGTTTTCAGTGAAATAAGTAGGATTGTTCATTTTACCGATGTCGTGATATAAAGCCCCTACCCTGACTAGCATAGCATTTGCACCGATTTCATTCGCTGCCGCTTCCGCAAGATTTGCTACTTGCAAGGAATGATGAAAAGTACCAGGCGCTTTATTAGATAACTCTTTTAATAGCCTTGAGTTCGTATCCGAAAGCTCAAGTAGTGAAACATCGGATACCAGACCAAATACCTTTTCATAAATATAAATTAATGGTTGCACAAATAGGGTAATCATACCGTTCAGCAAAAACAAACCAAAAACCAACCATTCTAAATTATCTAGATTACCTTCATGAATCATATGAAAGGCAAAATACCCAACAACATAAATCAAGGTGATTTGGCCTACGGAAATAAAAAGATTAGCTCTCTTATACAATTCGGAGACTGTTAAAATAGTAACAATTCCAGTAATAATTTGAAGAAATATGTACTCAAAACTATTCGGAACCACAAAACCTAAAATAAGCACTGCCAAAACATGAACAAACAAGCCTAACCTAGCATCAAAAAAAGTTTTTAATATTAATGGCAATATGCATAAGGGAACAACAAAAACAAAGGCTTCATTATATTTTACCACAAGGGTGGTAATAAATACCATAAACAGAATATTAAAAAAAATAAAGGTGACTTTGGTGTTGTTCTCGTAAATTTTCGGTCTGTACTTTTTCAGGAAGAATAATAACATGAGTAATACTAAAGCGACCAATACCGCATATCCAATGAGAATAAAATAATAATTGTTGTTATTGTATAATTCAGATTCGTACTCTCCTTTAATAGAATTCAGGATTTTAAAATCATTTGCCTCAACAATTTCGCCCTTGGCTATAATTAATTTACCTTGATCAATGGTACCACGGGTATAAGAAATTTTTGAAATTTCATCCTCAATTATTTTATTCGTTAATTCTGAATCTAAAAAAACATTTGGCCTTAACACATCAAAAAACAATTGCTCATAGGGCTTTATTAGGGTAGCTAAATTTCTGTTCTCGAGCACCTGTTTGGTCACTATGCCAATATCATTTTTACTAAATAATTTGGTTGTGTTTATTTTCTTTACTTCATTATTCTGAATTAAATTAATAGTTTTTTCTGTGGTAACCACAGACAAATCCTCAACAAGGCCATTGGCATAAAACTCTTGCAAGACCTCTTTTCCTGTTTTTATTAAATAATTTTTTCGGGCATCTGTGATATCTTTCTCACCGTCAATTAAGTTGTTAATCTGTAGTTCGTAAGAAGCATATACCTCATCCACAATTTGACTATTGTAATTAAAATAAGGTGTTTGATTATCTTTAATGGCCTGCTTCTCCTTATCAATCTCCTGAGCTGTTTTTTTGATGGAAAAATCAAAAGGAGCATAATAATTTTCGTACTGCCAAGGTTTCTCCTTTTGAAATTCATATTTAAATTTACCCCCCTTAGGGAAAAAGAAAACAATGAAGACAATGGATACGAGATAAATAAAGTATTTATAAATTACCGATTGGTTTTTAAAAATTTTATCTAAAAAAGTGCTCATATCATCCTGTGTATTACTTCAAAAGTAGCTAATAATATTATATAATGTGCTGCAAGTAGTATTTGCCATTAAAAAAATTAAATTAAAAAAAGAAATGGTAAACTTTTCAGAATAAATTAAAGCCACCAAGTTCATTCTACATAAATTTATTAATTTCGCAAAACTAAATTTTTAGACAACATGAAAAAAGTAGTCATTGTTTCTGCGGTAAGAACACCAATAGGCAGTTTTATGGGAAGTTTATCAAGCGTTTCGGCACCTATACTCGGTTCTGTCGCTATTAAAGGAGCCTTAAATAAAATTAATCTAGACCCCAAACTAGTAGATGAAGTGCTTATGGGTAACGTGGTACAAGCAGGAACTGGGCAAGCCCCTGCAAGACAAGCAGCTATCCATGCTGGGATTCCAAATACGGTACCCTGTACCACCATCAATAAAGTTTGTGCCTCAGGAATGAAAGCTGTGATGCAAGGAGCGCAGGCCATAGCCCTTGGTGATGCGGATATTGTGGTTGCTGGCGGTATGGAAAACATGAGTTTAATTCCTCATTATGTTCACATGAGAAATGGACAAAAATTTGGCCCAACTACATTAACAGACGGCATGCAAAAAGACGGACTTGTAGATGCCTACGATAACAATGCCATGGGTGTTTGTGCCGATGCTTGTGCTGATAAATACGAGTTTAGCAGAGAGGATCAAGATAATTTCGCCATCCAATCCTATAAAAGATCTGAAGCAGCTTGGCAGAAAGGTTATTTTGATGATGAAGTAGTACCCGTAGAGGTTCCTCAAAGACGTGGAGAGCCTATTTTGGTGACCAAAGACGAAGAATATACCAATGTTAAGATTGATAAAATTCCTTCATTAAGGCCTGCCTTTACAAAAGATGGTACTGTAACAGCAGCTAATGCCTCTACTATTAATGACGGTGCCGCTGCTCTTATTTTAATGAGCGAAGAAAAAGCAAAAGAACTAAAGCTAAAACCTTTAGCTACTATTGTTAGTTTTGCTGATGCTGCACAAGAACCAGAATGGTTTACCACGGCTCCTGCGAAAGCACTGCCAAAAGCTTTAAGTAAAGCAAATATTGCTTTAGATAAAGTAGACTTTTTTGAATTTAATGAGGCTTTTTCTGTAGTAGGCTTAGCCAACATGAAACTATTAGGACTTACGGATAAAAATGTAAATATTAACGGAGGAGCCGTTTCCTTGGGTCATCCATTAGGGTGTTCTGGAGCTAGAATATTGGTCTCTTTAATTCATATATTAGAACAACAAAAAGCTAAGATAGGAGCTGCTGCTATATGTAATGGTGGTGGTGGTGCCTCTGCCATGGTGATTGAAAGAAATTAGGACAGACAATAATAGACACGTATGCAATTTGGCCTTTGTCCTCTTAGTATTGTTCCGGTTAGAGCGCTACCTGAAGAATCCAGTGAATTAATTTCTCAGTTGTTGTATGGAGACCATTTCAAAATCATAGAAACACGCAAGTTTTATAGCAAAATAAGAGTGGCAAATGATGCCTGTGAAGGTTGGATTAGTAATTTGCAATGGCAATCGATTTCCGAGGAAACCTATCGTAGTATAGCGAATGAAACCAGCCATAGTATTTCATCAGATCTGGTATCTTTTGTGAGTACCAAGTTTAATGAATTAATTCCCGTTTTGTTGGGTTCAACGGTGTCTTGTGCCGATTTGATTCAACACCAATTTGAAGGTCATTGTTTAACCGAAAAAATAGCAAAAAGTAAGCTTATTTCTATTGCTTCTTTGTATTTAAATTCTCCATTTTTGTCCGGGGGTAAAACACCTTTTGGAATTGATGGTGCGGGCTTTACGCAAATGGTTTACAAAGCCTCTGGGCATCATCTATTAAGAACGGCAACTAAACAAGCCACTCAGGGAGAACCACTAAGTTTCATTGAGGAGTGCGAGCCTGGAGATTTAGCCTTTTTTGATAATGCCGATGGTATCATTGATCATGTTGGAATGGTTATGGAAAATAATTATGTGATACATGCGCACGGCAAAGTAAAAATAGACCGTATTGATCACACCGGCATCTTTAATACCGAAACAAAACTATATACCCATAAATTAAGAGTTCTTAAAAAGATATTTTAAAAAAAAAAGCCTTTACAAAATGTAAAGGCTTTTTTTTTAATAGGATAGCTGATTACTCACCTATCATCTTCTTTAATCTCATAAAGTTTTCATTATCACCTAAAGCACCATAAATATTTTTTAGCTGCTCTAATATACCTTGATTATCAGGGTTTAGTTTTAAAGCATCTTCTAACACTGAGGCACCTCTTCTAAACAAATCGTCTTTTTGTTCTTTTAAAACGTCGTATTTGGCAATATCCGCTTTTGTATTGCCTAAGGCATTCATCGAATCAATTAAGCCATTTCCTTCATTTACATAGGTGGTAGAAAGGTTTAATTGAGCATTTACATAACCAGGATTGATCTCAAGGGCTCTGTAGTAGGCTTTTCTAGCTTCTTCAATATTACCCTGTTCCATATTTACAACCCCTATATTATAAAATAAATCTGCATTATCAGGTTGTAATGCTGTGGCTTCAGCCATTAAAGATTTAAACTTGTCTTTATCACCTAACTTAAAATATAAATTAGCTTCATTTAAAATTAAATTTACATCAGTCGGATCATCGGCTCTGGCGTCTTTATAAGCCTCTAAAGCTTTGTCATCTTGACCTAGCTGCGTATAAATTAACGCGATATTTTTTACAATTTCAGAACTTTTTGAAGGAGACTTTTCTTCCTTCGGATCTTTATAGGTTTTAGATTTAACCATTAAATCTCTTTGCTGTTTGCTCATTTCTTCTGTTTCTCCAGTTTCAATGTTCACAGCGGTGTATTTCATTTCAGTACCATCGTACCCCAAGTCTTTAAGTTCATTATAATACCCTAGTGCTTGCTCGTATTCTGTTCCATTTACAGCGCTACTTGCTGCGTAATACAAGTACACCGTATCCTGAGGACTTAAAGTGTATCCTAAATATAGTTTTTCAGCAGCTTCTTTAAATTTTTTGTTATTGTTGTCTTCTACTGCAGCATTTACTAAATCAACCGTCATACCTGAAAGCTTTTGTCTTGCCTCGACGGTATAGTTCATTTTACCTGATTTTTCTTCAACAGCAATAGCTTCATTAAAAGCAGCTATGGCAGTATCAAAAGCTTTTGCATCTCCTTTTTTAGCTAAAATGGCATAGGTTTCTCCTTTTAAAAAATAAAATTGGGCTTTCATTTTTTCATCCGCACTACCCAATAAAGAGGCTGCACTTTCTAAAGCAGTTTTGGCCTCACCAAGATTTCCTGATTTTAAGGCTTTCTCAACTGTTTTTATCTCACTCTTTTGTGAAAAACCAACCATGGTGTATGACATTGCTGCCAATATTAAAATTTTAGTTTTCATCTTTACGTTTTTATTTAAATTTATTGTTTATTCTTCTGTTTCGGTTTCTGTAGTATCAAGAGCCGTGCCATTTTCTGGATTCACGTCCAATTCATTAATATCGGTGTCATCAACGGCATCTTCATCTTTCATCACTTTTGCTACGGCTGCAATAGAATCGTTTCCTTTGATATTGATTAAACGAACGCCTTGTGTTGCTCTTCCCATCACCCTTAAGTCTTCTACACTCATCCGAATAGCAATCCCTGATTTATTAATGATCATTAAATCATCTGCATCTGAAACATTCTTGATAGCTACTAATCCCCCCGTTTTATCGGTAATGGAAATGGTTTTTACTCCTTTTCCACCTCTATTCGTTACGCGATAATCATCTATGCTAGATCTTTTTCCATAGCCATTTTCAGAAACTACTAGAATTTCTTCCTCAAAATTATGAACAGAAACCATGCCGATAACTTCATCACTATCGCTTTGCAGCGTTATTCCACGAACTCCAGATGCATTTCTACCCATAGGTCGTGTTTTACTTTCTTCAAAACGAATGGCTTTACCCGATTTTAATCCTAAGAAGATTTCACTTGTACCTGTGGTTAATTTAGCTTCTAATAATTCATCATCTTCTCTAACGCTAATGGCATTTATGCCATTTTGGCGTGGTCTAGAATATTGCTCTAATAAGGTTTTCTTGACAATACCTTTTTTAGTGGCCATGATGACATAATGGCTATTCACGTACTCTTCGTCTTTAAGGTCTTGCGTACAGATAAAAGCCTTTACGCTATCTCCATTTTCAATACTAATCAAGTTTTGAATAGCTCTACCTTTTGATGATTTACTACCCTCTGGAATTTCATAAACACGCATCCAGAAACACTTTCCTTTCTGGGTGAAAAATAACATATATTGGTGGTTGGTACCTACAAATAAATGTTCCAAGAAATCTTCATTTCTAGTCGAAGATGCCTTTTGACCTACACCACCTCTATTTTGAGTTTTGTATTCTGATAAAGGGGTGCGTTTAATATATCCTGCATGCGAAATAGTAATGACCACTTGCTCATCAGGAATCATATCTTCCATACTTAAATCACCGCCAGCAAAATTTATTTCTGACCTACGTTCATCACCATACTTCTCCTTTACTTCTTGTAGTTCCTCTTTAATAATTTGCATTCTTCGCTCTTTACGGGCAAGAATATCTTTTAAATCTTCTATGGTCTTTAAAATTTCTTCATATTCAGAACGCAATTTGTCTTGCTCTAAACCAGTTAACTGACGAAGACGCATTTCAACAATTGCTTTGGCTTGAATTTCAGACAGTTTAAAGCGTTCCATTAAATTGTCTCTTGCTTCATCGCCGTTCGAAGAAGCTCTAATTATTTTTATAACCTCGTCTATATTGTCAGAGGCAATAATTAAACCTTCTAATATATGCGCTCTATCTTCGGCTTTCTTAAGTTCAAAGGTTGTTCTCCGTACCACTACTTCATGCCTATGCTCCACGAAATAGTGAATCATGTCTTTCACGTTCAGCATTTGAGGTCTTCCATTTACAAGTGCAATATTGTTGACACTAAAAGAAGACTGTAAAGAAGTGTATTTGAATAAGGTATTTAAAACAATATTAGGGATAGCATCTCTTTTTAGGATATACACGATGCGCATACCGTTCCTGTCAGATTCATCTCTGATGGTAGAAATTCCTTCAATTTTTTTATCGTTAATAAGATCGGCTGTTTTTTTAATCATATCAGCCTTATTGATCTGATATGGAATTTCAGTCACAATAATACACTCTCTACCTTGAACCTCTTCAAAACTAGCTTTTGCCCGCATTACCACTCTTCCACGACCCGTGTGAAAAGCTTCTTTTACACCATCATACCCGCAAATAATACCACCCGTCGGAAAGTCGGGAGCTTTTATATGTGTGATGAGTTCGTCAATAGTAATCTCATTATTTTCAATATAGGCGATAGTACCATCTACGACTTCCGTTAAGTTATGAGGTGGCATATTCGTGGCCATACCTACTGCAATACCCGAAGCACCATTGACCAATAAATTAGGAATTCGTGTAGGCAATACTTTAGGCTCCTTTAAGGTATCATCGAAATTTAATTGATGATCTACTGTATCCTTGTCTATATCGGCCAACATATCATCAGCAATTTTGCGCATACGAGCTTCTGTATATCGCATTGCTGCCGGACTATCACCATCAATAGACCCAAAGTTACCCTGCCCATCTACGAGCATGTAGCGTAAACTCCATTCTTGCGCCATACGCACCATAGAATCGTATACGGAAGTGTCCCCATGAGGGTGATACTTACCCAAAACTTCACCCACAATACGAGCAGACTTTTTATGAGCACTTGTTGATCTTACGCCCAACTCGTACATTCCAAATAAAACTCTTCTATGTACTGGTTTTAAACCATCCCTAACATCTGGTAAGGCACGTGACACAATGACCGACATTGAATAATCAATGTAAGCGGATTTCATTTCATCATCGATGTTGATAGGAATTAATTTTTCTCCTTCTGCCATTTTAAAATCTTATATTATTTACTAGGTTAAAAAACATGCCAATATACAGAAAATCGGGGCTACCAATACCATTATCGCATAGTTTATTTAATAATTTATCAACAGTAAAAAGATAAAGTGTTAGTAATAAAAATTACGAATCCTTGTCGCTAATACTTAGTTTTTCCGTTATTTAAGGCATCTTTAACGAATATAGGTACAGTATTTGTTATAATGTAAGATAGATTTACTATTTTTAATGTCGAAAGTAAGATATATGGATGATAATTTTTCACCAAGAGTAAAAGATGTAATTGCTTATAGTAAGGAAGAAGCATTAAGACTTGGTCATGATTTTATAGGTACCGAACATTTAATGCTAGGTCTTTTACGCGATGGAAACGGAAAAGCAATCAGCATTTTAGATGCCTTGGATGTAGACTTAAACCACCTTCGAAGAAAGGTTGAGATTTTAAGCCCTGCTAATCCAAACGCAACGCCTATGCAAAAAGATAAAAAAAACTTGCACCTAACAAGACAAGCTGAACGTGCACTTAAAACAACTTTTTTAGAAGCGAAGCTTTTTCAAAGTTCTTCAATTAATACGGCGCACTTATTATTGTGCATTCTTAGAAACGAAAATGATCCTACGACTAAGTTGTTACATAAACTTAAAGTTGATTACGATGGTGTAAAAGAGCAGTTCAAATCAATGATCACCAGTGATGATGATTATATTGACACTCCTACTTCTGAGTCCTTTTCGAACGATGCAGATGATACTCCAGAAGGAAAAGATGCCTCTTTTGGCGGCGCTGGAAGTCAAAAGGGAAATAAAAAATCTAAAACACCTGTTTTAGATAATTTTGGGCGTGACCTAACCCAGATGGCTGAAGAAAATAAGTTAGACCCTGTAGTAGGTAGAGAAAAAGAAATTGAAAGGGTTTCTCAAATTTTAAGCAGACGTAAAAAGAACAACCCATTACTAATAGGAGAACCAGGTGTTGGTAAAAGCGCCATCGCTGAAGGTTTAGCCTTACGTATCATTAATAAAAAAGTATCGCGCATACTTTACGGTAAAAGAGTGGTTACCCTAGATTTAGCCTCTTTAGTGGCCGGAACAAAATACAGAGGTCAGTTTGAAGAGCGCATGAAAGCGGTTATGAACGAGCTTGAAAAAAATGATGATATTATTCTTTTTATAGATGAAATTCATACCATCGTTGGGGCGGGTGGAGCTACAGGAAGTTTAGATGCATCAAACATGTTTAAGCCTGCTTTGGCCAGAGGCGAAATTCAATGTATTGGAGCTACTACTTTAGACGAATACCGACAGTATATTGAAAAAGATGGTGCTTTGGAGCGTCGTTTTCAAAAAGTAATTGTGGAACCTACTAGTGTTGACGAAACGATCGAAATTTTACAAAATATTAAAGGTAAATATGAAGATCACCATAATGTTACGTATACAGATGAATCGATCATTGCGTGCGTAAAATTAACCAATAGGTATATGACAGACCGTTTTCTTCCGGACAAAGCGATTGATGCTTTAGATGAAGCCGGTTCTAGAGTACATATTGTAAATATGGACGTTCCTAAACAAATTTTAGAGTTAGAAAAACAATTAGATGAAGTTCGTGAGCTTAAAAATACCGTTGTTAAAAAACAACGCTATGAGGAAGCTGCAAAACTTCGTGACGATGAGAAAAAAATAGAAAAAGACCTTGCTATCGCGCAAGAAAAATGGGAAGAAGATAGTAAACTACATAGAGAAACAGTAACTGAAGATAATGTAGCTGACGTAGTTTCTATGATGAGTGGTATTCCTGTCAACAGAATAGCACAGACTGAAATTACCAAACTATCTGAATTGCCGAAGCTTATAAAGGGCAGTGTTATTGGTCAAGATGAGGCCGTTGGGAAAGTAGCGAAAGCTATTCAGCGCAATAGAGCTGGTCTAAAAGATCCTAACAAACCCATTGGTTCTTTTATATTTTTAGGACAAACTGGGGTGGGTAAAACGCAATTAGCAAAAGTATTAGCGAAAGAATTGTTCGACTCTGAAGATGCGCTTATTCGCATTGATATGAGTGAGTATATGGAGAAATTTGCCATCTCACGTTTAGTAGGAGCACCTCCGGGCTACGTGGGCTATGAAGAAGGTGGTCAATTAACAGAAAAAGTACGTCGTAAACCGTATGCTGTTGTTTTACTTGACGAAGTAGAAAAAGCACATCCTGATGTGTTTAATATGATGCTTCAAGTATTAGATGACGGGTTTTTAACCGATAGTTTAGGTCGTAAAATCGATTTTAGAAACACCATAATCATTATGACTTCTAATATTGGCGCGCGCCAGTTAAAAGATTTTGGTCAAGGTGTAGGTTTTGGTACTTCGGCTATGAAGTCTCAAACAGATTCCCATCAAAAAAGTGTAATTGAGAATGCTTTAAAAAAGGCTTTTGCACCTGAATTTTTAAATAGAATTGATGATGTCGTAGTCTTTAATCCTTTAGAAAAAGAAGATATTAATAAAATTATTGATATCGAGCTACATAAATTATTACTTCGCATTAAAGATATTGGCTATGTTTTAGAACTTTCTGATAAAGCCAAAGATTACATTGCAGATAAAGGATTCGATAAGCAATATGGCGCTAGACCTTTAAAAAGGGCAATTCAAAAGTATATTGAAGATGCGCTGGCTGAAGAAATTGTAAACTCTAAATTAGAAGAGGGAGATACCATATTCATGGATTTAGACGAAGAAAAACAAGAGTTGATTATAAAAATTGAAAAAGCTGAAAAGAAATCTAAAGCTTAGATACTTTATGATAACCAAAAGTAAAAGACCGCCTAGATGGCGGTCTTTTTTTTGAATGTAAATCAAACCAAAAAATATAGTACAAGTTGTACAGCAGCTACACATTAAACAAAGCTAATAAGATATCATTGAGAGAATAGTAATCATTTACTTTCAATATATTTTAATCCTTTTGAGATGATGGCCACTTGAACGATATTTAAGCCTTTTATCTAGTATTTTTTAAGGCAAACTAGCTTAAGACTACTTTCGTATCGAGACACATTATATATTGTAAGGGAATGAGAATTGAACAATCGAAAAACAAAATTGTAGTTCGGGAATACCATCTTGAAACTGGAATAGTTCAGGTATTTGACGACTACATGTTGGCAGTTTTTGAAGAAGGGGCTACACTAACCTTAGAAAGGGCGTACCAAATTATAGGTATCGCTGAAATTCACTTTAGAGATAAGAATTTTGGATATATTAGTCTCAGGAAAAATTCATATGCCATAGACCCTACGGTATATACCTATATTAGAGAAATTGAAAATCTAAAAGCTTTCGCCGTGGTATCTATCAAAGAAATAGATATGCACAACTTTAAGATTGAAAAGCTTTTCTACAAAAATCAAATGAAATTCTTTATTGAATATGACAATGCTTTGGCTTGGGTAAAAAAACGTATCAAGGCAAAATAAGCACACTATTTTTCAATCTAAATATTTCAACTTTCTTTACGCTCCTCTTGTAGATTTTCTGGTCTTTGGAACAAGGCTAGAAAAGCACTTCCTAAGGTATCAATTAACACAGAAGCTGTCAATGCTTGATACCCATAGTTTTCTACCGCTAAATCTCCCGAGCTACCGTGTACAAAAACACCAAAAACAGCCGCATTTAGAGGATCATAGCCTTGAGCTATTAGCCCTGTGATAATCCCTGTTAAAACATCACCACTACCAGCGGTGGCCATCCCTGGGTTTCCCGTGGTATTGACAAAGCCTTTGTTTTGATAAATAGTTATGGTGTTTGCGCCTTTAAGCACTAAAATACAATTGTATTTTTTTGAGAATTCTTTAGCTTTTTTAAGTTTATCAAAATCATCTTTCCAACCTCCAATCAATCGCTCTAATTCTTTTGGATGTGGCGTTAATACCGTTTTAGCAGGCATTTTATCGAGTAGATTTTTATGTAAAGAAAGAATATTCAGGCCATCTGCATCGATGACTAAAGGAATTTTATTTTTATTTAAAAAGCTTGAAAATGAAGCCTGTACTTCTTTTGTAGTACCTAAGCCTATTCCTATTCCGATAACCGATGGTGTAAAATCAAATTCAATTTCAGAAAGGACCACTTGATTCTCAATCGTCATCAACATTATTTCGGGCAAAGCTGTTTGCATGGGAATATAACCACACTTTGGCACTAAAGCCGTAACCAAGCCACTACCGGCCGTTAAACAAGCCTTAGCACTTAATTGCACCGCTCCTATTTTACCATAACTGCCTCCTATAATTAGGGAATGTCCGTAAGTACCTTTATGGGAAAACTTTGCTCTAGGCCTATACATGGGTAAAATTTCATGCACGCTAATTAAATCATAGTCTGCATCGGTTTCCTTTAAATATTCGGTATCCATCCCAATGTTTAACACCTCCCATTGTGGTACAAATATTCCAGTTTCAGGGAGAAAAAATACCAATTTAGGCGTTTGAAAGCTTAAGACATAACTAGCCTGCACAACGGCCTCCTTATTGTTAATCCCTTGATCCGTAAATAACCCAGAAGGTATGTCTACGGATAAAATAAAGGCTTTTGAAGCGTTTAAGTGCTGTATGAAAGCTACCACCCAAGGCTCAGGATCTCTATTTAATCCAATCCCAAAAATGGCATCAATAACTATATCTTCAGCGCTTATTACTGGAAAATCTGTGCTGTTATTGATATAATTAGGCCAAATTTTTCGCTCTTTTAAGCGCGCTAAATTTTTTAGAAAATCCTCAGATCTTTTATCGCTGTAATTGACAACATGAACTTCAATAGTGTATCCATGATCTTTTAAATGCCGTGCAACAGCTATTCCGTCGCCTCCATTGTTCCCAATACCACAGCATATATGAATTTTAACAGGCGTACCTTGTAAGCGCAAATGCAGCCAATTAAAAATTTGAATGGCAGCTCGTTCCATGAGTTCATCACTTGCGATTTGCTGTTTTTTAATCGTATGTGCATCAGCTTCATAAATTTGTTGGGCGCTAAAAATCTTCATTCCACAAAATAATTTGATAAAAATTGATGATTTCGTAAAAATTTGAGAAATCATTTGATAAGGAAATCAAAAATACTACATTTGACACTATCTTTGATAGAAAGTAAGTTTCAAAATGAACTGTACCTACAAATTTTCTTTCCCTTTTATGACTTGTGATACTACCATCACAAGCATCACTGTGACCCCTTTGGGGTAATCTGCTATAGTAACACGTCCCATTTTTTTTGCATGTTTATAATGCATTTATTCTCTAGTCAATTTAATATTTTTTATAATGAAAATTCTAAAATTTGGTGGCACATCTGTTGCCAACCCTCAAAATATACGCTTAGTTAAAAATATCGTTTCAAAATCTAAATCTGACAAAACTATAGTGGTGGTTTCGGCTTTGGGTGGCATTACAGATTTATTAATTAAAACAGCACATTTAGCTTCGAATCAAGATATTAGCTATAAAACTGTTCTGAAAGAAATTGAAGATAGGCACTTTTTCACTAGTAAAGAATTGATCCCCATTGCTGCTCAAAGTAAAGTGTTGAGCAAGGTTAAGAGTGAATTAAATACCTTGGAAACCTTATTAGAGGGCGCTTATTTAATTGGTGAAATAACTCCAAAATTATCAGATAAAATTGTTAGTTATGGCGAATTGTTATCCTCTTATATTATTAGTGAATATTTTATTGTAGAAAAATTAAGCTGCGCCTATAAAGACAGTCGAGAACTGATTAAAACAAATGATGCATTTGGAAAGGCCGTTGTAAATTTTGCAATCACCAATAAAAACTGCAGCACTTATTTTGAGACTATTTCAGACAATATAGTGGTCATGGCTGGGTTTATTGCTTCTTCTATACAAGGCAATGCCACAACATTGGGTCGAGGCGGATCGGATTATACTGCTGCCATTGTTGCCAGCGCGCTCAACGCCGAAGTTCTTGAAATATGGACCGATGTAAGCGGCATGTACACCGCAAATCCAAAATTGGTAAAACAAGCTATGGCAATTCCACATATTTCTTATGAAGAAGCTATGGAGCTATCGCATTTTGGCGCAAAAGTTTTGTACCCTCCAACCATTCAACCCGTTCTATCAAAAGGAATTTCTATTGTGATTAAAAATACTTTTGATGATGAAAATGAAGGCACACTCATAACCAAAAGTAAAAATGCAAAAGGGAGAACCGTTAGAGGTATTAGTCATGTTGAAAGCATTGCTTTACTTTCTTTAGAAGGTTCAGGAATGGTCGGAATTCCTGGTATATCGAAACGTTTTTTTGAAGTTTTATCGCAAGCAGAAATCAGTGTGGTCTTGATTACACAAGCATCCTCTGAACATTCTATTTGTATCGGAATTGCTGAATGTGATGCAGATAAAGCTGTAGAAGTCATCAACGAAGCTTTTGAATATGAAATTAGTTTAGGAAGGATAAAACCAACACTAGCAGAAAAAAACTTGGCTATTATCGCCCTTGTAGGTGATAATATGAAAAGTCACCAAGGGCTAAGTGGTAAAATGTTTAGTACGCTCGGGAAAAATAATGTAAATATCAGAGCCATTGCTCAAGGGGCTTCCGAACGCAACATTTCTGCCGTAATCGTTAAGGATGATGTAAAAAAAGCATTAAACACCCTGCATGAAGAATTTTTTGAAGACAACACTAAGCAATTGAACTTATTTGTCATGGGCGTCGGAAATGTGGGTGCCAAGTTTTTAAATCAGCTGCAACAACAGAAAAAATATTTGAAAGAAAACCTAAAACTAAACATTCGCGTTATTGGTATTTCTAATTCAAGAACTATGGCCTTTGATGAGGATGGTATTTCCCTTAAAAAATGGGAGACTGTTTTACAAGAAGGTGAAAAAGCCCATAAAGAAACCTTTTTTGAACGGGTTAAAAAGCTGAATTATAGGAATAGTATTTTTGTCGATAATACGGCAAGTGCAGACGTCTCTGACACCTACTCATTTTACCTACAGAATAGTATTTCGGTAGTTACCTGTAATAAAATAGCCTGTTCCTCAAACTACGATAATTATAAAAATTTAAAAGATTTAGCGCGACAATACAACGCCCCGTTTTTATTTGAAACCAATGTGGGTGCAGGTTTACCCATCATTGATACCCTGAAAAATTTAATAGCCTCAGGGGACAAAATTATTACTATTCAAGCGGTATTATCAGGTAGTTTAAACTTTGTTTTTAATAATTTTAAAAACACCACAAGCTTTCACGCCATCGTAAAAGAAGCACAAGCAGAGGGCTATACCGAACCAGATCCGAAAATAGATTTAAGTGGCATTGACGTCATGCGAAAAATATTAATATTAGCGCGCGAAAGTGGTCATAAAATTGATATCAATGAAATTGAGAATAACTCATTTTTACCGGAAGAAAGCCTAAAAACTAAGAATAATGATTCATTCTTTGAATCCTTAGTCAAGCATGAAAATCATTTTCAGCAATTATATGCATCCGCCGCAAAAAAAGAGTGTAACCTTAAATATGTAGCACAGTTTGCCCATGGCAAAGCAAGTGTTGGTTTACAGGAAATCCCGAAAGGGCACGATTTTTACACCTTAGAAGGGAGTGATAATATTGTATTATTTTTTACAGAAAGGTATCCCAACCAACCCATGATTATAAAAGGAGCTGGTGCAGGAGCTGATGTCACAGCATCAGGTATTTTTGCTGATATCATCAGAATCGGAAACTTTTAAAATTATCCTATGAAAGCACATGAAATACGCGTTTTTTGCCCTGCAACCATAGCTAATGTATCTTGTGGCTTTGATGTACTTGGCCTGGCCTTAGATGCTGTTGGTGATGAAATGCTAGTTCGAAAAACGACCGAAAAAGGAATTAAAATAATCAAACTCACAGGACAGGATTTACCTACTGATACCTTACAAAATGTGGCTGGCGTTGCCGGATTAGCATTACTCGAAAAAAGCGGATATCAGGGTGGTTTTGAAATAGAAATATATAAAAAAATTAAAGCGGGTAGCGGAATTGGCAGTAGTGCAGCAAGTGCAGCAGGTGCTGTTTGGGCCATGAATGAATTAATGGGAAAACCCTTTTCGCCCTTACAACTCGTAAAGTTTGCCATGGAAGGCGAACGTTTAGCAAGTGGTGTTGCCCATGCCGATAATGTGGCTCCCGCCCTATTTGGCGGCTTTACATTGGTTCGCAGTTATCAACCTTTAGATATTGTTAAGATTAACACTCCTAGTGAATTGGTTGCCACTGTTATTCATCCGCAAATTGAAATAAAAACCTCAGACTCAAGGCGTATTTTAAAAACAACGATTTCTTTAGAAGATGGGATTAAGCAATGGGGCAATGTCGGTGGCTTAATTGCAGGCCTTTTTACAGAAGATTTTGATTTAATTGGTCGCTCATTAGAGGATCACATTATAGAACCTATGCGATCTATATTGATTCCTGGTTTTGATGCCGTTAAGCAAAAGGCGCTAGAGACAGGTGCTTTAGGTTGTGGTATTTCAGGCTCAGGTCCTTCTATTTTTGCGCTTAGCAAAGGAGAAGCAATGGCTAAAAAAGTAGGGCGGGCGATGACAGAGGTATATGAAAAAATAGGAATTGATTATGATGTGCATGTTTCTAAAATAAATAAGGAAGGCATTAAACAACTATCATAATGCCTAAAGAAATAGCTCATATAGCGACTCTAAGTACTTAAATAAATAGATTTTAAACTTTTTAATAGTATGGATTTTTACAGTTTAAACCAACAAGCTCCAAAAGTATCTTTTAAAGAAGCCCTGATTAATGGAATTGCTCCTGACCGTGGCTTGTACTTTCCAGAACAAATAAAGCCTTTACCAGCTAGTTTTTTTGATACCATAGAAAGTTTATCAAAATTTGAGATTGCATTTACGGCCATTCGCCAATTTGTTCGTGAAGATATTGACGATATAAGCTTAAAAGAAATCCTAATGGACGTTCTAGATTTTGATTTCCCTTTAATTTCAATCACCGAAAATAGTGCCACTTTAGAACTTTTTCATGGTCCAACACTCGCATTTAAAGATGTTGGCGCCCGATTTATGGCACGATGCCTAGGCTATTTTTCACAAGAGAACACCCAAGAAATTACTGTACTTGTAGCCACTTCTGGTGATACGGGAGGCGCTGTTGCTAATGGTTTTTTAGGAGTCGAAGGGGTTAAAGTAGTGATTCTATACCCAAGTGGTAAGGTCAGCGATATTCAAGAAAAACAGTTGACCACCTTAGGAAAAAACATTAGTGCGCTAGAAGTCGAGGGTACTTTTGACGATTGCCAAACTATGGTAAAAAGGGCATTTTTAGACGCAGAAATTACAAATACCAAACAACTAACCTCCGCAAATTCTATTAACGTGGCGCGCTGGTTACCGCAATTATTTTACTTTTTATTTGCCTTTAAAGCAGCTAAATCACAAAAAAAGGACTTGGTTTTTTCGATTCCCAGTGGAAATTTTGGTAATATATGTGCTGGGATGGTTGCGCAACAGCTAGGTATGCCTGTAAAACATTTTATAGCAGCCACCAATGTAAATGATGTGATTCCCAGATTTATGCAAACCGGTAAGTACGAACCAAAGCCATCAAAGGCAACAATTTCTAATGCCATGGATGTAGGCGACCCCAGCAATTTTATTCGTATTCGCCAAATCTATACTAACGACACTAAAAAACTTTCAGCAAACTTATCATCGTACTCCTTTTCCGATGCCCAAACAAGAGAAGCCATGCAAGAATTGTATACCCATTATGGCTATATTGCGGACCCACATGGAGCCGTTGGGTATTTAGGTTTAAAAAAATACCAAGAACAACATCCTGATACTTACGGCATTTTTTTAGAAACAGCTCATCCTGTTAAATTTTTAGAAACCGTTGAAGCTACCATCAAAGAAAAAATAGACATTCCTGAAAAAATCTTAAAACAAATGAACAAAAAGAAAAAATCTATTAAAATAGCGACCTACGATGAAATGAAACAATTTCTATTGCAGTAAGTTTGTTCTCTTCTAGGTACAAAAAATCACCCCAAAGGTTTTACAAATACCAGCTCTTAGAAAGTTAAACGCTAAGGCTAATCTAATTTAGGCAATTTAAATGCCTCTAACGGACTTGATTTTAACATCATGGCCTCTATAGACGCTATCGATCTAGGTGCCATAGCCGACAAATTAACAGGACCTTCATCAGTAATGAGAATATCGTCTTCTATTCTCACGGCTATTCCCCACCATTTTTTATCACAATCACTTCCTTCAGGGATATAAATTCCTGGCTCGACGGTAATGACTGTATTAGGTTTAAAAGCGCCATAGGTTCCCTTGTCATGGACATCCAATCCCAAATAATGCGAAGTGCCATGCGGAAAATAGGTTCTTGCCTGTGAAATTTCAGAAATAATTCCCAGTTTCATAAGGCCGGCAGCCACCACTTCAGAAGCCGCTCTGCCTGGCGCTTGAAATGGGGCTCCAACCCTACTCGCCGCTATTCCTGACTCTTGTGCTTCATAAACAATATTGTAAATTGCTTTTTGCTCTGGGCTAAACTTTCCATTGGCAGGAATAGTTCTTGTGACATCGGCAGTATAGCCATGATATTCTGCTCCTAAGTCCATTAAAACCAAATCATTCCCTACCTTGATTTTGGTGTTTTCAATATAATGAAGAATACATCCATTATTTCCACCACCAACAATAGAAGGATACCCTTCATATTCAGCACCATACTTTTTATATACATATTCATGTACGCCTTGAATCTCTGATTCTGACATGTTTGGATGCATCGCTTTCATAATTTCTATTTGCCCTACCGCTGAAATTTCAATGGCTTTTTTTAATAATTTTATTTCATCTTCAGTTTTTGTTTCCCTCAAGGAGCTCATAATTTCACCCAACATAAAAGAATTAAGATTGCTTGTTTGCAATTCAAGAGCAATTTTGTCTTTAAACTCTTTTCTTAAATTATCATCTTTCGCGTTCATAAATCCAGACAATAGTGGATCTTTTTTTAAATCTTCATAGCGGTTTACATAACGCCCTAAAGTTTGCGCAACATTGGCACTGTTTTCTATGTCCGTAGCTTTAATGCTAGTATAAAGTTGTTGTTTTCGTTCATCATAATTCTCAGGATAGTAAGCTTTTTCTTTAAAGGCCTTTATTAAGTCGTATAAATCAGCATTATCTGCACCATCTCGGTAATCATTTTTAAAATTGTAAAAAAGCACCGTATCGAACGATTTGAAGTCTATGGGAGCGCTTGCAAATTCCTCAGCATTAAAAGCCATTTGAAACCCGAGTTTATCCTTCACGCCTTTAACACCCAGTCTTTTCCCGTTCCATTGTTCTGATCTAGCATCTCTTTTTTGAACAAAAATTTGTTCATTGAAGGTATTTCCATTTTCATCGGTCTGATCTTCACTATACAGAACTAATACTGAATTAGGCTCTTTATAGCCAGTTAGATAGTAAAAGTCAGGATCTTGATGGTAGATATAATCTACATCATTGGCACGATTTCGTTCCGCATTGGCAAAGAGAACAATAAGGCTATTTTCTGGCATTAAGGCACGGACGTTTTCACGCCTATCTTTATGAAAATCTGAAGACAAATAATCTGTTGGAAGATCTTGAGCATAACCCATTAAGCCAATTAAAATACCACAAAAGAAAACCACTTTAAGTTTCATAAATTATTGATTAAGAATTGATTAAATACCTTTAGCAACAGATGAAATGTACACACTATTTCAAGATATTCCTTTTTCCTCAAATTTAAGGCTTTAATTTTATGGAAGAAAAAAGAAAAACAATAAAAATCAAGGATGCAGCATCGGTTTATTTTCAATAAATTTGCATTCAAAATAAAGGTACTATCGCATAAGTTAAGCCCATGTCATGAAGTTAATCCTAGCTAAAATGTGTAACGGCGAATTGCTTAGTCCTTTAAAAAACAATAAATAACGACAGATGAAAAATACGGCATTAACAAAAGTACATGAAAAATTAGGGGCCAAATTAGTGCCATTTGCTGGGTTTAATATGCCCGTTTCATACGAAGGGGTGAACATTGAGCATGAAACAGTACGTAATGCCGTTGGTGTTTTTGATGTTTCTCACATGGGTGAATTTTTAATTACTGGACCCAAAGCTTTAGATTTAATTCAAAAAGTAAGTTCTAACGATGCCTCAAAGTTAGAAATAGGCAAAGCACAATACAGCTGTTTACCCAATGAAACGGGCGGTATTGTCGACGATTTAATTATTTATAAGATTAAAGAAGAACAGTATTTATTGGTTGTTAATGCCTCGAATATTGAAAAAGATTGGAATCATATTTCACACTATAATGAAAGTATTAAGGCAGAGATGCGCGATCTTTCAGAGGACTATTCACTTTTGGCGATACAAGGGCCCAAAGCTATTGAAGCGATGCAATCTTTAACCTCAGTAGACCTATCGGCGATAAAATTTTATTCGTTTAAAGTTGCTGATTTTGCAGGAATTGATCATGTGATAATTTCTGCAACGGGTTATACCGGTTCTGGAGGATTCGAAATTTATTGTAAAAATGACCAGGTAGCACATATCTGGACTAAGGTTTTTGAAGCCGGTGCCGCATTCGGTATCAAACCAATTGGTTTGGCGGCCAGAGATACCTTACGTTTAGAAATGGGCTATTGCTTGTATGGTAATGATATTAATGACACTACCTCACCGCTAGAAGCTGGATTGGGCTGGGTAACAAAATTTAATAAAGATTTTGTGAATAGTGAAAACCTTGAAAAAGAAAAAGAAGTAGGTTCTACAAGAAAATTAATTGCTTTTGAATTAGATGAACGCGGAATTCCAAGACATGATTATGAAATTGTCGATGAACATGGAAACACTATTGGTATCGTTACTTCGGGAACCATGTCGCCTTCATTAGGGAAAGGCATTGGTTTGGGCTATGTAACTATCGCTAAAGCTACATTGGGTAGTAAAATTTATATTCAAATTAGAAAAAATGCGGTTCCAGCAACCATAGTTAAACCTCCTTTTTATAAAAAATAAGTACCTTAAATACACCAACCTAACACCGATAAAAAAGTAATTTTAATAAGGTACACCTTTCGTAGTGGAGAAAAAAAAGATACTTATTTTAGGGGCTAGTGGTTTTATTGGTAATGCCATCTACAAAGAGTTGTGTAACTACTTTAACACCTATGGTACCTATTGTAATGCGCGCAGAACCTATGAAAGTAATCAGCAGTTTTTTTACTATAATTTAGAGGAAGATGATATTTTTGAATTATTAAATAAGGTAAAACCAGCTATTATTATCTCGGCCCTTAGAGGCAATTTTGCAGCCCAAATAATAGCGCACGAGCATATGGTAGAATATGTGTTACAACATACTTGTAAGCTCTATTTTATTTCTTCTGCCAATGTCTTTGATGCCTATAGTAAATATCCATCTTATGAAACTGACAAAACCTTGTCTGAAAGTATTTACGGTCGCTTAAAAATTAAGATTGAAAATATGTTGTTGCGCATGCCCAAAGACAAAATGGCGATTTTGAGAGTTCCCATGGTTTTTGGAAACGGTTCGCCACGCGTAAAAGAAATGAAAGCTACCATTGCCGCCAATGAACCTGTTGAGGTATTTCCTAATTTAGTAATGAACGTAACGCACGATAGTAAACTTACCCAACAGATTCATTTTTTGGTGAGTAAAAGTAAAACGGGAATTTATCATTTAGGAAGCAATGACTTAGTACATCATGAAGAATTTATTCAAGAAATTCTAAAGCGTGTAGGTAATTTTAATGCCTTATTTAAAAGAGTGTACACGACCAATGAAGAACGTTATTTAGCCGTTTTACCTAAAGAGAATTTACTGCCCAAAAACTATCAGACCAGCTATGAAGAAATTATTAATGACCATGTTATTGGATAAATTGTAAACATTACTTATCTTAAAGAATTAAAATTAAATTGATATAAAATGGAAAAATTAAACCTAGTAGAGATTGAAAAGAAATTAGAACAATTAGAAGGTTGGGAATATATTGATGGCGCCATAGAAACTTCGTTTGAATTTGAGAATTTCAAAGAGGCTTTTTCTGTTATGACGCGTATTGCTTTTGAATGTGAAGCACAAGGACATCATCCAGACTGGTCTAATGTGTACAATTCTTTACATATTCGGCTGAACACGCACGATGCCGAAGGGGTAACCGATAAAGATTTTAAGCTGGCCAAGACCATTGAAAGTATTATTGATAGTGAGCAATAACACTTGCCTAAAAACTAAAAAATAGTAAATTTGTTCCACGAATAACAAAATCGAATTTTAAAATGGGAAGAGCTTTTGAGTTTAGAAAGGCGCGTAAAATGAAACGTTGGTCAGCCATGTCAAAGGCCTTTACACGTATCGGAAAAGATATTGTAATGGCGGTAAAAGATGGTGGTCCAGACCCAGATACTAATTCTAGATTAAGAGCAGTAATCCAAAATGCTAAGGCAGTAAACATGCCTAAAGACAATGTGGAGCGTGCTATTAAACGTGCTAGCGATAAAAGCTTAGGCGATTTTAAAGAAGTACTTTTTGAAGGCTATGCCCCCCACGGAATTGCTGTGCTCGTAGAAACGGCAACTGATAATAACACAAGAACGGTGGCGAATGTGCGCAGCTATTTTAATAAGTGCAACGGAAGTTTAGGCACTTCGGGTTCAGTAGAATTTATGTTCGACCATACCTGTAATTTTAGAGTGCCAGCCGAAGGTTTAGATCCTGAGGAATTAGAGTTAGAAATGATTGATTTTGGAGCCGAGGAGGTTTTTGCGGATGATGACGGAATTTTAATATACGGAGCCTTCGAAAGTTTTGGTGCTATTCAGAAAGAGTTAGAAGCAAGAGGTTTAGAAATTTTATCCTCCGGTTTTGAGCGTATCCCACAAGTTACCAAAGCGCTGACCGAAGAAGAAGCTGCTGATGTTGAGAAATTATTAGAAAAATTAGAAGATGATGATGATGTACAAAACGTATATCATTCCATGCAGGAGTAGTTTTTAATGGAAAATTAAAAATTGAAAGTTTAAAACCTAATACTGTACGTCCCTGATATAGGTTGACCACTTAAAAGTGGAAAAACTA
>TARA_R110002051_G_scaffold124451_3_pt1 | contig 37448 bp, 28 predicted proteins | sample TARA_R110002051 | Tara Oceans TARA_R110002051 (sample SAMEA4397023) | marine metagenome | biome: Polar Biome; feature: [MES] marine water layer (ENVO:01000295) within the mesopelagic zone...; material: water (ENVO:00002006), including particulate matter (ENVO:01000060) such... | reverse complement strand
AGATCCTCAAAGTATGTTTGATGTCTTTACCAAGCCATTGGTAGATGAAATGACAGTTTTTGATCACATGAAACAAGTGGGTAATACAGCTGGTGTATTTGCGGAGTTTATGAGCAAAGCCACTTTTATTATTTCTACACCTAGGCTATTGGATCAAGTGGTGCAGTTGATTGATAAGATCAATATGAATGACAGAGACACAAAGGGAGATCTGTATGAGTATATGCTCTCTAAGATTGCCTCTGCAGGAACCAATGGGCAGTTTAGAACCCCAAGGCATATTATTAAGATGATGGTCGATATGACTCAGCCTAAAAAGGATGATGTTATTTGTGATCCTTCTTCTGGTACGGCAGGGTTCTTAGTAGCTGCTGGCGAGTATTTTAGAGATAATCATGAAGATTGGTTTTTAGATAAATCATTTAGAGACCATTTTAATAATGAAATGTTTAATGGTGTAGAGATAGATGATACCATGATCCGTATTGGCGCCATGAACTTGCAGCTTCACGGAATTGAAAATCCTAACCTAATAAAAAATGATGCCCTTAGTGAAAGTCTGGCAGACATAAGAAGCAAGTATTCCTTAATTTTAGCTAACCCTCCTTTTAAAGGGAGTTTAGATTATGACGGTGTAGAGAATTCTATCCTTAAAATGGTGAAGTCTAAGAAGACAGAACTACTATTCCTAGGTCTAATGCTTAGGATGCTTAAAACTGGCGGTAGATGCGCTGTAATTGTGCCAGATGGAGTGTTGTTTGGCAGCTCTAACGCACACAAGCAAATACGCCAAGAACTCATTGAAAACCACAAACTAGATGCAGTTATTTCTATGCCAAGTGGAGTGTTTAAACCCTATGCGGGGGTAAGTACTGCAGTGCTATTTTTCACAAAGACAGGCACAGGAGGCACAGATAATGTGTGGTTTTATGACATGCAAGCAGATGGCTATAGCCTAGATGACAAGCGTAGTGAGATCAAGGACAATGACATCCCTGAGATAGTAGATCATTTTAACTACGTAAACAGTGAATATTTTGATAAAATGCATAGCCCAGAAGGGGATGTTATACTCGTTCATGATATCCCTGAAAATTTAGGGTGGGACCTTTTTAATTCAGATACCTGTCACCATGATTATAGTGACCGTACGGCTAAAAGTTTCTTAGTGCCTTTTGAGGAAATTAAAAAGAATAACTGGGATTTGTCCATCAATAGATACAAAGAAATTGTCTATGAAGAAATAGTATATGCTGCTCCTTCAGAGATTATTAAAGATATTGAAACAATCGATCAAGAAAGAAACCAAGCCTTGGCAGCTTTAAAAGAGATGTTGGGATGATAAATAATAAAACATTAAATGAAATTGTCCTTAAACCTATAACTGGTGAATGGGGTTCTGAAGGAGATTATGTTAATGTTCTTAGAACTACTAATTTCACAAATGAGGGTAGGTTAAATTACTCAAAAGTTATTAAAAGAAATATTGATCCAAATAGAGTAGAAAAAAAGAGGCTAAAAGTTGGTGATATAATTATAGAAAAATCAGGAGGAAGTCCAAAACAACCCGTTGGAAGAGTGGTCTTTTTTGAAAGAGAAGGAGTATTCTTATGTAATAATTTTACAGCTATTTTAAGACCAAAAGCAGATGAAGTTGTTCCCAAATATTTATTATACATATTGTATTGTAATCACAAGTTTGGGTTTACATCCGCATATCAAAATAAGACAACAGGAATTATAAATTTACAACTACCTAAGTATCTTGAAGGAACTAAAATCCCTCTCCCCCCACTAGACCAACAAAAAAAGATAGCTGCTATTTTAGATGCAGCAGATGCCTACAGGCAAAAAACAAAAGCACTCATTGAAAAGTATGATGAACTTACCCAGAGCTTGTTTCTAGATATGTTTGGGGATCCTGTGAGGAATCCTAAGGGGTGGGATAGGGATGAAATGATTAATTTGACTACTAAAATAGGAAGCGGTTCTACACCTAGAGGTGGTAAGGAGGCCTATCAAGAAGAAGGTATTTCACTAATCCGTAGCTTGAATGTTTATGATAATAAGTTTAAGTACAAAAATCTAGCTCACATTAATGATAAACAGGCAGAAAAATTAAAACATGTTACTGTTCAAGAAGAAGATGTTCTATTTAATATCACTGGAGCTTCGATTTGTAGAAGTACTGTAGTTCCAATAGATGTGCTACCAGCAAGAGTGAATCAGCATGTTTCTATTTTAAGACCAGACCATAGATTTCTAAATTCTTTATTTTTAAATCATTTGTTAATTTCTGAAAATGTAAAAAACACATTGTTGGGTGTAGGTTCTGGTGGAGGGGCTGTTATGCAAGCCATAACAAAAAAGCAATTGATAGATTTGGAAATAATAAGACCACCTATTGAATTACAAAACCAATTTGGAAAACGTATACAAGCCATAGAAGTACAAAAAGCACAAGCACAAGCTAGCTTGGTACAAGCAGATAATTTGTTTAATAGTCTATTGCAAAAGGCGTTTAAAGGGGAGTTGGTATGAGTAAAAAAGAAAGATATAAGGAGTTGGTAATGCACTTGCCAAAGGATTTAAATTATAGTGTCCATTCCGATGGGAGCAACATTTATACTGGTATTCTTATTTCAATAAGTTTTGCGATTTTTATAAAGGAAGATAGTATAGGGGTTAAAAGCCTTATAGGCAACTTAGAGGAAGATATGATTGCTGCTATTTCTACTATTATAAAATATAAGCGCATTGGTGAGTTTAAGCATCGTACTTACGGTAGTAACAAAACGCAATGGTCTATATGGGAACTAAGTATAGATGGATTGCCTGAAGTGAAGGTTCCAGAAATATTAAATAAACTAAAGGCTACAATCTTATAAATGTTGCAGAAAGAGATTTACAATTTGGATGATTTTTTTAACAGCCTATTGCAAAAGGTGTTTAAAGGGGAGTTGATATGAATCAAATAACATTAATGAAGTTCTTAGCGAAAGAGCAAAAGGATACTGATGAGTTTGTAAGTTTGGAAAGATATCAATCTGTAGGAACTGAAAAACTAGTACCACTTTTAGAAGAACTTAAAGAAAAAGGATACGTAAAATACGAAGTTCCATTTAAAGGGCACACAGGAGGTGTGTACATTCCTGGTAAATCTGACTTAGTCACGGTCCCAGCAAAAAAAGGTGCTCTAAAAGCAAAATTAACTATTGATGGTAAGGATTATCTAAGAAATTTAAAAAAAGAAAAGAGAATTAATCCTGGTTGGTTAATATTGATTGCAAGTATAATAAGTATTATTCTATACATTTATTTTAATAACAAATCTTAAATGTCCAACTTCCAATTTCTACATAAAGAATGGCCAGGCATTTGCAAAGAAGCAAAGGAAGCAGAGCAACTTACGCTTACTTCTCCTAAGGCTAGTGCTATGATTGCCAGAAGTGCCTTGGAAAAAACGGTGCAATGGCTATACCAAAATGATGAGGAATTAGAATGGCCTTATGATACCAAACTCTCTAGTCTAATTCATGAGCAGTGCTTTAGAGCCATTATTAAACCCTCTATGTTTAGGGAGATTAACCTCATACGTTTAACAGGGAATAATGCAGCACACGGGAAGGCTATTAGCCATGATCAGTCTATTGCTAGTATTAAAAACCTCTTCAGATTTTTAAGCTTTTTAGGGGTCTATTACAGTGAAGAAGAAAAAGAAATAACAGCTCCTACATTTAATATGGGCCAAATTCCTGATGGGAATGCCCACAAAGAAACGCTAAAAACGCTCCAAAAATTAGAGGAACAATTAGATTACAGAAGAGAAAAAGACAAAGAGGAGCGTTCTAAGCTAGAGGCTCAAGCAGCTCAAATAGAGCTATTGCAAAAGCAGTTAGACAACCAGCAAAAAGTCAATACAAAGCGAAGGGTAGAAAGAGAAAAGGTAAAAGACCCAAACAAAGTCATCCCTATTTTAATCCCAGAGTCCGTCACTAGAAAACTCTATATAGACGTGTTACTAAAAGATGCAGGTTGGGAAAACCTAACGGATGGAAGAGATTTAGAATATGAGGTGAAGGGAATGCCTGTAAGCACCAACCCTTCTGGAATTGGCTATGTAGATTATGTGCTTTGGGGTAAAGATGGTAACCCTCTGGCAGTAGTTGAAGCTAAGAGAACTATGGCAGACGCCAGAAAAGGAAGACACCAAGCTGTTCTCTATGCAGATTGTTTGGAGCAAATGCATGATCAACGTCCTGTTATTTTCTATACCAACGGCTTTGAAACCTTTATTTGGGATGATACCTTTTATGTAGATAGAGAAATACAAGGTTTTTACACCCAAGATGAGCTGCAATTACTCATAGATAGAAGAACTACAAGAAAAGATCCTCGAGCCTTTAAGGTCAATACAGCAATCGCAGGGCGAGATTATCAGTTAGAAGCTATAAAAAGAGTTTCTGAAAATCTTATAGTTAATGCTAAGGATGGTAGCTTAAGAGGTGCTAATAGAGCAAGCCTTTTAGTCATGGCTACAGGTAGTGGAAAGACCAGAACCGCTGCAGCCATTGTAGATATGTTAACTAAATGTAATTGGGCTAAACGGGTATTGTTCCTAGCAGACAGAAATGCGCTGGTTACGCAAGCTAAAAATGCTTTTAAAGAACATTTACCAGAACTTTCTTGTATTGATTTAACTAAGGAGAAAGAGGACAATAGCACGCGTTTAGTCTTCTCTACCTACCCAACGATAATTAATAAAATTGATAAGGTAAAAGCAGAGGACGAGCGTTTCTATGGTGTAGGGCATTTTGATTTAATCATCATTGATGAAGCGCACCGTAGTGTGTATCAAAAGTACAGGGCCATCTTTGATTATTTTGATGCCATGATCATTGGGCTAACGGCTACGCCTAAAAAAGAAATTGATCGTAATACCTATGGACTTTTTGGAATAGAAGATGATAACCCAACCTTTGCTTACGAACTTAATACCGCTGTAGAACAAGGCTTCTTAGTACCACCAAAAGCTATAAGTGTCCCGCTTAAATTCCAAAGAGAAGGTATCAAATATGCTGATTTATCAGACAGAGAGAAGCAAGAGTATGAAGAGAAGTTTGGAGACCCTACCAATGAAACCGTTCCAGAGTTCATAGGCAGTGCAGCACTTAATAAATGGCTATTTAATACAGATACTGTAGATAAGGTATTGGAGCATTTAATGAATGATGGTATTAAGGTGAGTGGCGGAGACAAATTAGGCAAAACCATCATCTTTGCAAAGAACCATGCGCACGCTCTCTTTATAGAGAAACGGTTTAATAAGAATTACCCAGAGTATTCTGGAAAATTTTTAAGAGTTATTGATAACTACGAAACTAAAGCACAAGATCTTCTCGAGAAATTTGCAGATCCTTTTGAGGAGCAAGAGCCACAAATAGCAGTGTCAGTAGATATGATGGATACTGGTGTAGATGCGCCCAGAGTAGTGAATTTAGTGTTCTTTAAAATAGTAAAAAGTGCTTCTAAGTTTTGGCAAATGATAGGCCGTGGCACTAGATTATGTCCAGATTTATTTGGGCCGGGAGATGATAAAACAGCCTTTTTAATTTTTGATTACTGCCAGAATTTTGAGTTTTTTGATGAGCATCCTGATGGAGCCATTGCTAATAATATGAAACCGCTGCTGCAGCAGATTTTTGAAGCCAAGCTAAAAGTGTCTCAGTTAATTACGCACTTATCTGATAAGACGCCAGATGAGATTGAAATAAGAGACAGCTATTTAACGGAATTACATAAAACAGTCTTGAACCTAGATGAAAGTAGGTTTATAGTGCGCAAAGAACTCAGGTTTGTAAAAGAGTTTAGTAATAAGAGTAAATGGCTCAACCTTTCAAAAAGTGATGTCCAAGAGATTAATACGCATGTATCTCACCTTCAACCTGCCACTAAGGGCGATGATGAGCTAGCCAGAAGATTTGATATGTTAGTATTAATATATCAAATAGTACTCCTTACAGGGTCTGGGGACACAGCTAAGTATATGGGTAAGATTTTTAGAACTGCCGTTGCCTTAGAAAAGAAGGATAACATACCTCAGGTATCTGTTCATCTACCCCTTATTAAAGAATTGCAAACTGATCATTATTGGGAGTCCATTAATGTGAAAAAACTGGAGGAACTTAGAATTGCCCTAAGAGAGTTAATCAAGTACTTGGAGACAGAAACGCAGGAGCCTATTTATACAAATTTTGAGGATGATTTAGATTATGAAGGTATTACAACAAGAGAGCCTGTAACTTCTTACGTAAGCTTGCAATCTTATAAGGATCGTGTAGAGAGCTATATTAGAAAGAATAAGAATCATTTGACCATTCACAAGCTGTCTACCAACTTCCCTATAACAAAAGCGGAGCTTAATGAGTTAGAAAAAATACTATTTTCAGAGGGTGTTGCTGGCACTAAAGAGGAGTTTGTGAAGCAATATGGAGAAAGACCTTTAGGTGCCTTTATAAGAAGTATCACAGGGCTTGAGCAGGCAACATTGAATGATGCTTTTGCAGAGTTTCTGCAAGTAGGGAACCTAAAAGCAGATCAAATGACTTTTATTAAAACCATAATATCCTATTTGTCTAAGAATGGTACTATTGATAAGTCCATGCTATATGAGCCTCCTTTTACAGACCTTAATGACCAAGGCATAAGTGGTGTTTTTGATAATGACGCAGACCTCGTGAAAATTGTAAGGATAATTGATCTTATAAATGGAAATGCAGGTGTAGCTTAAATAGTTCAAAGAGACCATTAGGCTTTTCTCTACTTTCCCAAAAACATATGTCTTGGATCAGATTATAGTGTATTTACGATAATAAGGCATACAATTCGGTCACCCATTGTGCAGACAAGTAGTTAAATTACTGAATATTAGTCATATATACTCGCGGGTTCGAGTCCCGTCCAGACCGCAATAATAAGCCCTCAGTCCGAGGGCTTTTTTTTTAAGATGTTGTGTTGGCCACGTCACACGTGGTATGGATTTGTAGTTGAATCCGATGAGAAGCTTTTCCTGTTCAAGGAGAGGCTTTTTTTGTTTTGGGGTGAATTTTTTTTGTATTGGAAATCTACCTCAAATCCTCCCCTCTCATCCCCTTTAATCTGTTGAATTTATTATCATTTGGCACCCTCTAATAAGTCTGGTCATTGTCCTGTATCCTATCTAATAACTACATCCTTTTTTATTTGTAGATTTGAAAACACTCATATATTGATTTTCAGCTTAGATTTTTAAAAAATATTGGCTTCAAAACCCCGCCCACTACCATGAAGAAATTAGGATTACTAATAACCACCATCTTGGTCTTAGTCGCATGTCAAAAAAACACTTCGAATGAAATTGTTCTCCCAGTAGGCGAAGCAGAAATACTCTTTAATGTTCTCCCTGCCGATAAATCTGGAATTGATTTTGTCAATGAGGTTGACGAATTAGATCCCGTGACCAATTACTTTAGCTATTACCAAATATACCAAGGTGCTGGCGTCGCCGTGGGTGACTTAAATAATGATGGCTTAGATGATATTTTCTTTCAAAGCACCACCCAAAAAGGAGTCCTTTATGCCAATAAAGGAGCTATGAAATTTGAAAAAATCGACTTGCCTTCCAGTTTGTTTAATACTAGTGCGATTGGAACTGGAGTTAGTCTTATCGATATAAATCAAGATGGTCTATTAGATATTTATCTGTGCTACTCTGGCCCTAAGTCGGCGTCACCCGCTAAAAAACGCAATAAACTTCTTGTTAATAAGGGCAATTTTAAATTTGAGGAATCGGCTGCAACATACGGTTTAGACGCTATGGACAATTCAATCCAAGCTTCCTTCTTTGACTTTGATAAGGATGGTGATTTAGATATGTACTTAGTCAATACCAATGTAGATATTAAATACTCCACTGCTTTAATAGATAAAAAGGCTTTTAGTTTTGATCACCCCTTAAACATCGAATTACGAGCTCAAGATCGATTTTTTGAAAATGTAAACGGAAGCTATGTCGATATTACTACTACCTCTGGGCTTATTCCTGAATCTTACTACGGGTTTAATGGAGCCGTAGGGGATTACAACAATGATTCTTGGCCAGATATTTTTGTCTCTAATGATTTTTCTTCCCCAGATTTGCTATATATCAATAACCAAGATGGCACTTTTAGAGAGGCTAGTGAAGAATTTTTTAAACACACTTCTTTCTATAGTATGGGTGCCGATGCAGGAGATTTTAATTACGATGGCTATGATGATCTAGTAGTTGTAGACATGAACCCAGAAGATTATAAACGTTCACGCACTACGATGGCAATGACTGATCGTGGCACATTTAGTACGATGTTAAATACTGGCTATGGGCGACAGTATATGCACAATATGCTTCATTTAAATACTGGGAAAGATGGGTTTAGAGAAGTGAGCCAATTTGCAGGAATTGACAAAACCGATTGGAGCTGGGCCGTATTAAATGAGGATTTTGATAATGACGGACATCGTGACTTTTATATCACCAATGGCATAGCAAGAGAGGTCATCAATAAGGATGATTTTGTGCGACGCACAGCTTTCATTCGAGAAAAAAAACAACGCGTTACCCAAGAAGATTTTAAGACCATAATTGAAGGGATTCCTTCGGAGGCCATATCTAATTATTTATACATTAATAATGGAGATATGACCTTTGCCAATGCCACAACCAAAGCTGGTGTTGGAGAGCCAAGTTTTTCTCAAGGAGCAGCCGCCGGAGATTTTGATAATGATGGAGATTTAGATTTAGTGGTAAATAATTACGGCGCTCCAGCTTTCTTAATGGAGAATACCTCTGCGACCCAACAGTATATACAGTTTGCCTTTGAAGGGAACGACACTAACAAAAATGGCATTGGAGCCAAAGTCTGCATAGAAACGGCCGATGGAACTAAATGTAGTACCCTTTATAATTCTAGAGGATATATGTCATCAGCCATGCCCCGACTTCACTTTGGCTTGGGAAGTACCACAGAGGTAAGTAAGGCTACAATTACATGGGCAGACGGCGCCACATCGCTATTGACCAACCTTCCAATAAACCAACTTAATACAGTCAATTATAAGGATGGGCAGAAGGAGCCTCAACAAACAAAAGAAGCGCTACCGACAATTTTTGATGAAATCACCACGTCTTTAGAGTCTCACAAAGAGAACTATTATGACGATTATGAGGTACAGGTGCTTTTGCCTCATAAACTTTCTGATTTGGGCCCCGCGGCAGCTAAAGGAGATCTTAATGCCGATGGCTTAGTAGATTTATTTATTGGCGGAGGAAAAGATCAAGCTGGCGTTATTTATCTACAGAATTCTAATGGTGACTTTACAAAGACAAAACAAGAACAGCTCCAGAAAAATGCAAAATTTGAAGATACCGATGCTATTCTTTTTGACGTCGACCAAGATAATGACCTTGATTTACTAGTTGTGAGTGGGTCTTACGAATATGAAAATGGAAATCCATTGCTAAAAGATCACCTCTATTTAAATGATGGTAAAGGAAATTTTATTTCTTCAACAAAAGGAAATTTACCCCTTTCTAATAGTATGACCATTACCCATGGTGACATAGATGGTGACGGGGATGAGGATGTATTTATTGGAGGTCGAGTCATGAAGGGAATGTACCCGCTGTCTCCTAAAAGTTATCTCCTTATCAATGAGCAAGGAACATTGGTAGATAAAACTAAGCAGTATGGAACTGCTCTTAGTGAAATTGGGATGATCACTGATGCCGAATTTGCCGATATAGATGGAGATGATGATCTCGATTTGATAGTCGTTGGAGAATGGATGCCAGTAACACTCTTTTCTAATAATAATGGGCAATTTGAAAAGGTAATAACTTCTATTGAGGAAGAGATACAAGGTTGGTGGAATACCATAGAAGTGGCAGATCTTAATGGTGATGGAAAAAAAGACCTGGTATTGGGCAATTTAGGATTGAACTATAAGTTCTCGGCATCAAAAGCAAACCCATTACACATTTACGGCAATGACTTCGATGGTAACAATACCATAGATATCGTTCTAGCAAAGCCTTTTTTAGGTCAAATCGTGCCTGTAAGAGGGAAGATGTGTTCTAGTGAACAAATCCCTTCTTTAGGGGAGAAGTTTCCAACCTTTCAGTCCTTTGCCGATGCCAATTTAAAGGATTTGTATGGAGATAAATTAGAAAATTCAGTCCATTTACTCGCTACCACCTTTGAACATCAAGTAATGTTGAATCTTGGAGACTGGGATTTTGAGATTAAGAAGCTTCCTAAAGCCTCACAAATGTCTGCCATTAATGATATCATCGCCGAAGACATAAATGGAGATGGAATTTTGGATTTAGTTATGGCGGGAAACCTCTATGGATCGGAAGTTGAGACTACTCGAGGAGATTCTGGTATTGGCGTAGTACTTATTGGTGCTGGAGATGGAAGTTTTAAGGCTGTTTCCCATCATGATTCTGGCTTTTTCGCTGCTAAGGACGCAAGAAAAATTACTTGGCTACCTGAGAATGGCGGCAAAGTTATAGTTGTTAATAATAATGATCAAATGCAAGTATTTTCTAAAACCGGAAGTTAAATTTAAAGACTAAAATGCTCGTTTATAAGAGATAATGATATTTTGAAAAAAAATGCTCTCTTTTTGTTTTTCGAATTAAAAAAAGAACCTATATTTGCAACCGCTAAAAGCAAACACTCCTCCATAGCTCAGTTGGTTAGAGCATCTGACTGTTAATCAGAGGGTCCTAAGTTCGAGTCTTAGTGGGGGAGCAAATTAGCAAAAAGCCGTACAGTCCGTACGGCTTTTTTATTTCCTAAATTTTACCCATAAAAAAACCCATCAATGCAAACACATATTGATGGGCTTTAAGTATACAATAACACAATTTCCACACTCAGGGCACAAAGTGCTACTGTATATAAATTAGGTTAAGCAGTTTGCGCATTGGGAAGACGCTGACTACTGTTTTCAAATGTTATAAGTCAAGTATTAGACCTGCCTAAACAAAAAGTAAAAACTCAAATTTCTCAGTAGGATTTAAAAAGCAAATTTTTTGTTTTCTATTATTAAAACAATCCTAAATGAAAAATTCCTACCTTTTAAAACATATTTTTTAACCTTAGAAAATTTAGCATTTATGAACCTTTCTTGGCATCCCTTTAAATTGAAAACATTTCAGTTTTCAATACTTGTAATGTTTACTGCGTTTTCAGTATCTATCACTTCTGCTCAATCATCACTTTCCCCAGATGAAGAAGTGATTTTACAAAAAGTGACAGAAAATAATGATGAGGCACTTTCCTTCTTAGAAGAAGTTGTAAATATTAATAGTGGAACACTCAATACCAGCGGAGTAAAAGAAGTGGGTAAGGTGTTCTCAAAGGCATTTGACAAAATTGGCTTTAATACATCTTGGAAAGAAATGCCCGCTGAAATGGAAAGGGCAGGACATTTATTTGCCACTACTCAAGGCAATCAAGGGAAAAGACTTCTACTCATCGGCCATTTAGATACGGTTTTTGAAGCCGACAGTGAATTTCAACAGTTTGAGAAAATTAATGATACTGTCGCCAAAGGTCCTGGAGCAAATGATATGAAGGGCGGAAATGTGGTAGTTCTTTATGCCCTAAAAGCCTTATATGAAGCTGGCCTATTAAACGATGCTCAAATCACGGTTGCCTTTACAGGCGACGAAGAGAGCACAGGAAAACCGCTTAGTATTAGTCGGAAAGATCTCATTGATGCCGCAAAAAATAGTGATATAGCCTTGGGTTTCGAAACCTCTACTGGTTTTGATAATGCGACTGTTGCCCGCCGCGGATCGTCAAACTGGAAGGTTACGGTAAAAGGAAAAAGGGCCCATTCATCAGGCATATTTGGCGAAAGCGTAGGCGCAGGAGCCAATTTTGAACTTGCCCGTATCCTCAACCAGTTCTATGAAGAAGTTCGTGGTGAAGACCTATTGAGTTTCAATCCCGGGATGATGCTCGGAGGTACAACTATGGACCTTAAAGCAAAAGAAAGTAAAGGCAGCATCTTTGGCAAGGGCAATGTTGTAGCTCAAACTGCCTATGTTCAAGGTGGACTGCGTTTCATTTCTGAAGAACAAAAAGAACGCGCACGAACTAAAATGAGAGAAATAGTGTCTCAAAACCTACCACATACTTCTGCAGAGGTCATCTTTCAAGATAGCTACCCTGCCATGAAACCCACTCCAGAAAACTATGAGCTCTTAGAAGATTTAAGTCGGGTGAGTCAAGATATGGGGCAGCCAGCAGTATTAGCATACGATCCTGGAAAACGAGGCGCAGCCGATGTTTCTTTTGTAGCCGAATATGTTGCCTGTCTAGACGGCTTAGGAACCATGGGCACAGGCGCACACACTCCTAGCGAGACAGTATATCTAAATACCATAGAAACCCTCACACAACGCACCGCCTTGCTTATTTATAGGTTGATCCAACAGCAGCGATGATTAAAGTTCAATATGGACGTTTTTCACTGAGATGTAGCCTTATGCATTAAGCTTTTGGCCAATTTCTATTGCAAATATTGCAATAGAAATTTGTATGAATTCCCTTCAAAATATAAATTGGGGGCAAATAGCTTGTGTTGCGCTTTCGCGAAATTGCTATCTTTAAGAGACTTAAGATCAATAAGATGAGCACACCGCGAAAAAGACCCATTATATTAATCCCCGGAATCCAAGGCACCAAACTCTTTAATACCAACGAAAAGGACTTTCAAGTAATCTGGAGTGGTGTCAAGAAGAATTTTAGCAATATCACTAAACTTGCCCTGCAAAAAGATGGGACCTGTGATGCAGAAATTGAAATGGTGGTCGAGCGTGCAGATGTAGAAAATATCGCCTATTCTGAAATTGTCAACTACCTCCGTAGTCTAGACTATCGCGTGTTCATCTTTGGCTACGATTGGCGAAAAAGCAATAAGGAATCGGCTGAAAAGTTAGAGGCGTATGTCGACAAGCTAAAAGACAAACTCAATGTCAATAGTTTTAATTTCCTCACCCACTCAATGGGCTGCTTAGTGTTGAGTAGTTATTTCAAAATACTGGGTAATGAGCAAAAAATAAATGACATTGTCAATAAGGTAATCTTTACAGTCCCTCCTTTTTTAGGCTCTGTAGAGAGTACGTTTAATCTCGTGGCTGGCAAGTCTCGCCTCTTTAATAGTAGCGATGATTTCAGGAAAATAGCGAGAACCTTCCCTTCCATTTATGAACTTTTACCAGTATATAAAGGAGCTTATACCTTTAAGAATACTGCCCGTCAAGATCAGTTTGATTATTCGCATTTTGATTCCTATTGGCAACATGTTCCCAACGCAACTCGCAAAGACACCCTACAAAAACAAGCATTAATTCGTCATCGACTCGCAGAAATGGGTGCTATGCGCAGTCAGAATGATTTTATATATAATTTTCATACAATCCAAAGCGATGAACTCAAGAAAAAGCTTTTGGTGATTGTAGGGACTGGGGAAAATACCCGAGTCAATGTGGTTATTAAAGACAAGGTGGATCATGTGGTCAATTTTTTTGAATTTGATCATCCCCATTCTGAAGGAGATGGAGATGGCACAGTCCCACATGCAAGCGGAATTGCCTTTAAAGACAGTCTGCTTACCCTAAAAGTAAAAAGTCGAAAAATTGAAACCTGGGCAGATGGTCGTTTTATTATGACCGACTGGCATGCATTCTTTCTAAATAACGGTAGAGTACAAAATGTCATCACTCGTTTTTTCAAGCCTAGATCGATTGAAATAATAAACTCTATGAATGAAAATGAATGGTATCAATCCATTGGTAGTAAAATCGCAAGAGTCAGATGATTTAATCAAAACGCCAAAACATGAGCACATATAAAACCAACCTGTCAGGCTTTCCAATCCAACTTGTTGTCGAAGTTGCGAGTCCAGCACCGGCACGCTCCTATGTCGAAATAGACAGTGTGGAAATAATAAAATCGCCAGATTTTAGCGGAGGATCAATATTAGAAACACCCATTGGAAGCAATGCACAACTGCAAAGTAAAACCTTAAAGATTACCACCATCATTGATCTTAGCCCGCTCACCGATGATGAAAAAGCATTAGCGCTTAACATGATAAAAACGGCTTATACTTTAAATGGAGGTCCTGATGGATTGCAGTTGTTTTGGTTGTTGAAAACGAAATGGATTCAAATAGATGACGACATCTTTATCAATAAATACATTGACCTAATTCCTTAGATTATGCGTAGTTATATATCATACATTTTTGTTTTATGCTGGGCTGTGAGTTGGAGTCAAGATGGATTTGAGGCACCATTAACCAATTTAAGTATTCCCAATTCTCCAGCCTTTGTAATACTCGATGAAGCCCCCTCCCTTATTGAAAGACCTGGCACGCCTAAAGCATTAGGCGCGGAATTATTACAAAGTTTTGATGGCGGAACTTTTGATAATATCGCAGTAGAATTTTCTCCTTTTTGGTTGAGTAAGCCAAAAAAACTAACTTATTTTGACCTGAAAGGCCTTACGCCAACAGAAGATGGAAAAGGTCTCAAAAATAAGGCCTTGAATCCCTTTTTGAATATGGTAGTCTCATTTGCTCATGTAAGGAATCAGGATACAGTGACTAATATTTCACTTGGTATAAGAACCACCCTTTTAGAATTAAAACACCCTCGCGATATTAAGCGATATGAAGAAGGTTATAAAGCTGTAAATAGACTGTTTGACTTAAAAAACTCCATCCAAAGAGATTTTGGAAACGAGCAATTACAGCGAGATGATCCACAAGAATATCAAAAGCAATTTTCCATCTATTATAAGGACCGATTAGCAGAAATAGCTGTAGAGCAGCAAGTCACCGCTGCTGCCATATTAGATACCTTAGTCATAAAACCAATTTTTGCCCTAGATGTTGCTGCAGCATTTGCGCATCGATTTTATAATAATACTTTCAAGGGTAGTAGTGACCAACGCTACGGGTTTTGGGCAACCGCTGAATTTGCACTTCCTATAGGCAGGGAATTTAACAATACAAATTATTTAAATGCTTATGCCTTTGCCCGTTATTTGAGAGATGAAGCAGTGATATTTGGGTTTAACACTATTGATATAGGTGTCAAGGCTGAGCTCCAACTGAGCAAGATATTTATAGGCTACGAGTATATTCATCGCAGTGGCGATATTACAGATTTTAGATCGGTGGGGAATCTTAGGTATATCCTCAACAACAAAATTCAATTGGTAGGCTCCTTTGGAAACAATTTCAATGACTTTAATGATCTCGTTTCAACGCTGGGAATACGTTGGGGATTTGATTCTAAAGATCAAAAAGTCAATTTCGTTGAAAACTAAAGGGTTCCGTACTGTTTTTTTAAATTTTCTAGCATTACCTGAGTCATGGCATCTAGATCAAATTTGTGTTTCCATCCCCAATCTTTTCGAGCCTCTTGGTCATCAATAGATTTGGGCCAAGTATCGGCGATTTCTTGTCTAAAATCAGGTTCGTATGATATTTCGAAGGTAGGAATGTGTTTGCGAATACTCGCAGCCACTTCTTCTGGATCAAAACTAACACCGGCCAAATTGTAGGAAGAACGAATTTTTACTTTCTCCTCATCGGCATCCATTATAGAGATGGTTGCCCTAATTGCGTCATCCATATACATCATTGGTAAGATAGTTCCGGCTTTTAAAAAGCAACGATACTGTCCGTGTTTAATCGCTCTGTGGTAAATATCAACAGCATAATCTGTGGTTCCTCCTCCAGGTTCTGTGGTATAACTTATCAAGCCAGGATAGCGAATACTGCGCACATCTACACCAAATTTTTTATGGTAATACTCACACCAACGTTCCCCTGCTTGTTTGGAAATTCCATATACTGTAGAAGGCTCCATGATTGTGGTTTGTGGCGTATTAATAGCCGGAGTTGTTTCGCCAAAAACAGCAATACTCGATGGCCAAAAGACTTTTTTAATTTTATTTTCTTTTGCGAGATTAAGCACATGAAATAAAGAGGTCATATTAAGATGCCAAGCTTTATCTGGAAAACGCTCAGCGATTGCACTTAGCATGGCGGCCATGAGATACACTGTATCTACTTTATGCCTAAAAACTATATCTTCAACGGCTGCTGCGTCTGTAGCATCTAAGACTTCAAAATGCCCAGCTTCCATCATCGCTTCATCACCTTCACGAATGTCACTTGCTACAACTTTATCATTTCCAAAACGGGCTCTTAATTTAGTGGTTAGTTCCGTTCCTATTTGCCCGCAAGCACCAATGATTAATATTCTTGATTTCATTTTTTAAGAAATTAATGGGATTAATTGCGCTCCTGCCAGCCGGACAGGCCGGTTCGCGTAAGCCTGAACAATGTCGGGCAGGAAAGCGCTAGCGTCACACTATGTCTTCATTAATTAATGGATATTAAAAATAACATCCCAACGAATTTGAGTGCGCAATGCAAACATAATCATAAAAGATTTTTAGGTGACAGTTTTTACCCTACTTTTGCTCTAACAAAGGCGAATAAATTTGATCAAAGTCAGTAATATTATTGGATTCATTGCATGTTTACTTCTCTTACAAAGTTGTGTAAAAGAAGCACCTTCTTCTCCTATTATAGAAGAAAGCACCCTGCATATAGATACGATAACCCTTAAAGCAAAGACAGGGCTCAAACCTAGTTTGCGCTTGACTCCTGCTGCTCAGAAAGCCACCAAAGATTGGCGCACCTATGCAGCCTTGGCAAAAATGATGGAGGAATATCAAGAAATTAGTTTTTTGGACTTAAAAGATAATGTAGAGCGCGGGGTCGGACTTTTTACACAAGAAGAGCAGGCAGAAGAAGCTTCCGTTTCCATTATTCCTGAATCTATGAATACTCCGGCAATAAAATCCCGCTTTTTGGTTATTGAAACGCGTATTAAAGTTCTTCAAAATTTATTGTCAAAATACGATCCTGACATTTCTGCTATAGAAACTGAAATGGTAGGCATTCAAAATGCTTTTCAAAACCTCAACCTACAAATCAATGAACGTTTTGAAAAGAGTGTTGAAGAATTATTAGAAGAATTGAGAAAGGAGCAGAAAGCCAATAATGTGACCCCATCTAGCCAAAATCTCCAAGGTCGCCCTCCCTTATCGGCATCTCAGCAATTTTGATTTCGTATCTTTAGGAAAAAATATTAAATGCGACTTCTTACGATAATAAGTGTATTGGCACTTTCCTTTTGCAGCTGTGCTGCCCAAACAACTCCTGTAAGATCTTCAGAAACTTCATCAACTATTGATCAAGTTTTAGTGTCTTGGCATAAAGCCGCCGCCGATGCCGATTTTGACGCTTACTTTGGGATGATGACTGATGATGCTGTTTTCTTAGGTACTGATGCCACTGAAAATTGGCAAAATGCCGAATTTAAGGCTTTTTCAAAACCTTACTTTGACAAAGGGAAGGCTTGGTCTTTTACAACCTTAGAGCGTAACATTTACCTCTCAGATTCAGGTGATATGGCGTGGTTTGATGAGCATTTAGATACTCAAATGGGTATCTGTAGAGGTTCAGGAGTACTTACATTGACAAATGGCGTTTGGAAAATTAAACATTATGTATTATCCATTGCAATTCCAAATGAGAATGTTACCGAAATTACTGCGATGAAGGCAGCATGGGATCAGAAACAGATGGAAAAAATGCGAGCCAAATAAAACTTTACTTTTATATTCTAAGTTATTGAAAGCAAATAAATTAGTTGTCCAATCTTTATATTTGTTTTTTTAATTCATTTAATTTAAATCCTACCCTATGAAAAAATTAAACTTTTTAGCAGCCGCATTTTTGATAAGTAGCTTTGCTTTTGCCCAACTAGGAACAGACGCACCCTGGATGCAATCCTTTAATGAAAATCCGCGACAAGCTAAATTTCAGGATATTCAGGCTGCCTTTGAAGCTTACTGGGCAGGAAAAGACGAAACTAAAAAAGGAAGCGGTTTTAAACCCTTCAAACGTTGGGAATCGATTCAACAAAACTTTCTTAATCCCGATGGAACTCTAATGTCTGCTCAGCAACATGTAGATGCATGGCGACAAAAAAATAGCTTGAGTAGAAGCCAAGTTGACAATGGCGACTGGGAATCGGTAGGGCCATACAGTCACTTAGAAACAGGATCATGGTCACCAGGTCAAGGACGTGTTAATGCAATGGCTGTTGACCCAAATAACAGTAATACATATTTCGTAGGGACCCCAGCTGGAGGTTTCTGGAAATCTACAGACGCTGGCGTCAATTGGGAAATATTGACAGACGATCTGCCACAACTTGGCGTTTCTGCGATTGCTATAGATCCTGCAAATTCAAACATTATATATATTGGAACAGGTGATGATGATGCAGGAGATTCTGATGGTATAGGAATATTAAAAACTATTGATGGAGGGGCGACTTGGGACTTTACGGGTCTTAATGAAACCAACTCCCCATCTTCTTTCAACGAAATTTTTATTCACCCAACAGATAGCGATGTTCTTTGGACATCATCAGCGAGTGGACTCTATAAGACAACAGACGCTGGGGATAGCTGGATTAGAACGCGAACAGGTAACATTCGTGATTTACGTTTAAAACCAGGAAATCCAGATGTTTTGTACATCGCCAATACCACTACACTTTTCAAATCGACAGATGCGGGTGAAACTTGGCAAGCCAAAACAAACGGAACTCCTACAGGAACCTCTAGACTCGCAATTGATGTTACTATATCAAATCCCGAAGTCATTTACATTTTTGCCGCAGACCCAAACAATAATTTTAAAGGTATTTACAAATCAGTAGATGCTGGTGATTCTTTTGTTTTTACATCAGGAGGCGCTGCCGATGTTTTTGATGGGGCTTCTCAGTCATGGTACGACTTCGCCTTTGCTGTTTCTGATATTGATGAAAATGAAATTTATACAGGTGTCTTAAATGTTTGGAGATCTACAGATAGTGGAGCATCATTCTCACGCTTGAATAGCTGGAGTAATCCAAGTCAGGCTTCGTATACTCATGCCGACATTCATAATCTGCGCTTCCTTGATGGTAAATTATTTTGCGGTAGTGATGGAGGTATATATGTATCTGAAGATAGAGGTGACAGTTTTGCCGACCTTACTGAAGGTTTGGCCATTGGACAATTTTATCGAATCGCCGTTGCCCCTCAAGATTCTTCTTTGATGGCTGGAGGGCTTCAAGATAATGGCGGATATGGCCGCACAAACGAAACATGGCATTGTTATTACGGTGCTGATGGAATGGAGATTGCTATTGATCCAAATGATCCCAACAATATTTATGGTCTTATTCAAAGTGGAGGCGGGCCGTATGTTTCCAATGATGGAGGCGCTAGTTTAGCTACAGGTGGTTTCCCAAGCGGACCAGAAAGCGGAAACTGGATTACTCCCTTTGAATTTACCGCCGATGGCCGACTTTTAGGCGCTTACACCCGTCTTTATCAATTTAATACAACTACAGCTACTTGGACGGGTATTTCAAATCCTCTAGGAGCTCGTGTAGATTACTTGGCCCCTGATCCCAATGAAGCTAGCAGAATCTACATCGCGATTAATCGTCAATTACAGATGAGTACAGATGGTGGAACAACATTTTCTACACTGGCAACATTAGGTTCTGATATCTCATGGATTGATGTAGATAGTGAAGAAGAGGATTTAATTTATGTAACAACATCTGGCTCCGGCGGATCTGTATATCGAGGTGAAATTACAGGTGGTACAATTGATCTTGACGATATTACAGGCTCTTTACCTAATATTCCAAAGGTTGTTATCAAGCATCAACCTGGGCATGAAGATAATCCCTTATACTTAGGAACTACTTTAGGAGTATGGCGTTATGATAATACAGTAAATGATTGGGCACCATTTGATGAAAACTTACCAAATGTGGTAGTTAGAGATCTAGATATCAATACTGAAGATAATATGATTACAGCCGCAACCTATGGTAGAGGTATTTGGCAAAGCGCTATTGCTTCTGAACCTTTGTCTGTAGATAGTTATAGTTTAATCACTTTTCAGGTTGGCCCCAACCCCTCTAACGGGCGTTTTGAGTTGCAATGGACAAATAGTACTAACACAAGCTTTACAGTATATGATATTACAGGAAAGCAAATCATAAAGGTTGCTACTATACCAAATGGGGTTTTTAATCATAGCTTGGATATGTCTTCATTTGCCAAGGGAATGTATATTTTAAAGGCAACGATGGACGGCACCACAGTCACAAAAAAACTAATCATAAAATAATACTATAAAAAGCCTTCTCTCGAAGGCTTTTTTTTTACTTTCCCCTTTCCAGTTATTCAATAGCATAGCGTCATGAAAAGAATAAGAATCCTAGTGTTTACAATTTCGTGTGCGCTAGTTCTTTTTAATTGCCAACAACAGTCTAAGAAAATGGGCGGTGTTGAAGCACCATTTTCGGCTATTGATGTAGGAAATATGGATCCTTCTGTAAATCCGAAAGAGGATTTTTACAATTTTGTAAATGGGTCCTGGATGCAAAATACTAACATTCCAAAAGACCTTTCTTCTTGGGGCGGCTTTGATGTTCTCAAAAATGCTACCGACAAAACTATTCTAGCCCTTTTAAAAGACGTGAAAGCAAGTCAGAATTACGCCTTAGATTCTGATCAGATTAAGGCATATACTCTATTTAACATAGCAATGGATACGCTTTCGCGAAATAGAGCTGGAATTACTCCATTTCAATCGGCGTTGGATGCTATTGAAAGTGTTGAAACGCTGAGTGACTTACAAACTGTAATCACCAACAATCCCGCAGTCACGGCTCCTTTTTTTGGCGTTGAGGTTGGCGCCTCTTTGACTGATAGTTCGCGGAATGAAGTATACCTAGGTCCCAATAGTCTAGGTCTAGACCATCGCGATTACTACATTTTAGAAGATAACAAGTCGGTAGAAATTCGAGAAAAGTACAAAAAGTACATTGCTCGAATACTACATTTTTTGGGTGATTCTGAAGCCGAGGCAGACGCGGCGGCAGTTAAAATATTAGCGATGGAGAAAGCCTTAGCTATCCCTCGTTTTGACAAGGATCAAGCTAGGGACCTCCGCAATTATAACAACCCGTGTTCTCTTGTGCAAATTGACAAAAAGCTTTCGTCCATTCACTTGAGAAAAATGGTTCGTGAAATGGGCATCACAAAGAAGTTTGATACGCTCATTGTTACGCAGTTGAAATATGTAGAAGCATTAAATACCTTCTTAGAGAAAACCTCTATAGGTGACCTAAAAATGCTTACGCGATGGAATACTTTCAACAGTGCCGCAGCACTATTATCTACGGATATCGAAAGTGTTCATTGGGAATTTTATAGTCAATATTTAAAGGGGGCAAAGAAGCAAAAGGATTACGAGGAGATAGCGCTAAGAGCCGTTAACAAATCAATGGGAGAATCTATAGGACAAATATATATTAAAGCCACATTTCCGCCAGAAGCAAAAATAAAAGCCCAACTCATGGCGGAAAATATCATAGAGGCTTACAAACTTAGAATACAAAATTTGGAATGGATGAGTTCTGACACCAAATTAGAAGCCATTGAAAAGTTGAACAGGATGACTGTAAAAATTGCTTATCCTGATACTTGGGAAGACTATAGTAGTATGGAAATTTCGGAAGATAAATCTTATTTTGAAAATATAATCGCGGTGAATGATTGGAACCAACTCAGAAATTATGCAAAAGTTGGCGAGCCTGTAGATAAGGAGAAATGGAGTATGTCTCCACAGACAGTTAATGCCTACTACAATGCTTCCAATAACGAAATTGTATTTCCAGCAGCTATCTTACAAGCTCCCTTTTTCAATTTTTCTGCAGATGAAGCTGTCAATTATGGTGGCATAGGAGCCATAATCGGTCATGAGATATCACATGCATTTGATGACAGTGGAGCGCGGTTTGACTGTAAGGGGAACTTAAGAAATTGGTGGACGGATAAAGATTTTGAAGCTTTCGAAACAGCTGGCACGGCCTTGACAGAACAATACAACGCAATTGGAGTGTCAGATGGATTGTTTATCAATGGAAAATACACTTTAGGTGAAAATATTGCGGACTTAGGCGGTGTTCTTGCCGCCTTTGACGGACTCCAAAAATTCTATGGAGCCCATGGACGGCCTGAAAACATCGATGGACTTACTCCAGAACAACGTTTTTTTATGTCATGGACTACTGTATGGAGAAGTTTGATAAGAGATAGAGCCTTGTTGCATCAGGTTAAAACTGACACTCACGCTCCTTCTAAAGTGAGAGCCACGCAACCCTTAAAAAATATTGACGCCTTTTACAAAGCCTTTGATATAAAAAAGGGAGACCCTATGTATTTGGCGCCCAATAAGCGTGTTCGCATTTGGTAATTTACCAAATATTAAGCTCAGAAAAGCAAAAGGTGCGGGAGTACAGTTTTTTTTTAATTACAATTGTACTTTAAAAGTATAGTCCAGTACCCCTTTTACATTCACAGAATTAACTGTTTTAAAGCCTGTTGATTGTTCTTTATTATATTTTGGAGGAGGAATTTTTAATTCTGTCGCTTGTTTAATATAGTATCTCTTTTTTGTGGGATGTTGTGGAGCAACAGCGTTGATAATATGCCCAAAAGCGTCTTTAGTAATGATAGCCTCAAGGATGCCTATACAATCATTTCTATGGATTAAATTTACGGGGGCATCTCCATTGGTCAGCCCTTCTCTTCCAGATAGAAATTTGACTGGATTTCGACTGCCTCCAAACAAGCCTCCGAAACGAACGATAGTTGTCTTAAATGCCGAGCTATTAAAGTAAATCTGTTCTACGTCAAACAACTGTTTTGAAGCATTGGTTTGAGGAATCGGGACCACCTTTTCGTCGACGACTCCTTGCGAATCATCATAGACTGCTGTACTACTAATTAGAATCACTTTTTTCACCTTAGATTTCTCTATATGATGTAAAAAATGCGCCATCTTTAGGGCATAGTTGGCTCCAGTATTCTTACGTAAACCAGGAGGAATCATAATGATTAAAACATCGGTATTTTTCAATAATGAATCTGGAGCTCCAGAAAGGCCATTCTCTCCTATGAGGAGTGGATATGTTGGAATTCCAATAGAACTTAGGCTTGTAGCTTTATCAACATCTGTAACACTCCCTTTGACAGCGTATTCTAGATTTTTTAAATGGATGGCAAAGGCTTTTCCTAGCCATCCGAGTCCTGCAATTGCTATATTTTTATTCAAGAGTCTTTGTTGTTAGAGTGTCTGATATGGGTTGCAATTTCGCAAAAGCGTCCACATTTATAGTACGTTTTATTATGATCGCATCATTAGTTGTAAATGGTTTTGGCATCGTATATTCTGGCCTTGCAGGAATGGTAAATTTAGGATGTTCAAGCAAGTCAAAAGAATATTCTTGAAGGGTAAGTGGAACTGCTACACCTTCGGGAACGCTGTAACTGAACTCCAATGAATCCCGATCAGAGACATAATAACTAATTAAACCTCTGCTTCTACGTTTTTTATAAGAAGTTGCCGTACTATCGGGTTTGAGCATTTTTCCATTGAATGACAACGAACGAAACGGAATAGATTCGTCGGCAAATAATCTTAGGCGATTGATTTTTCGTTGAGGTGTAATAACAAGTGTGACCTCTCTATTACCGTTAATTACTGTATCTCTTTTAGAGCTAATCATACTTGTAGGCAAGTCAATAACGGGAGTTTCCTTTGCATAGGTAAAGGGGGCGTTGTATTTACTTCCTGCCGCACTACTTACATAATCCTTTGCGGGCTTTGGATTTTCTCCCAAATATCCTGCTACCCATGGATCCAATTGATTATCATAAGTTACCCAGAACGCTTTACCTTCATCGGCATTTTCGTAATAGTTAAGGCTAGTTGGCTTTTGACGCTCAGGTGTATAGTCTGACTTAGAGTGGGCGACACCAAGAAATACGAAGGTGAGTATTAATCCAAGGTATCCTAGGAATCTTTTTTTGCGGTAATATCCAAAAACAGGAAGAAGTAAACCAAAAATTAAAACGGTAAATAAAATGGTGATCCAGTAGGCCTCTGGTCCCAAACCAACAGGAAAAAACTGTAATAAGGGTGTGAAAATAAGCAATGCTGGGGCGCAAAGAAATACCATCAAAAGTACAGATGGTTTTTGCTGTCGCATCATCATCCAAAAAGCTAGAAGTCCAAAGAACAGAGGGATTACAAAAAAGGCTCCACCCTGTAATTTAAAGGCGAGTAATAAATTGATGATGACCCAAATAAATAGCGGTGCCACCATGCTACTTGCTGCATTTTCTGTTTTAGTTAAGTGACTATATATTCCAAAACTAAAAGCGACTCCAAGAATTACAAAAGCAGCTGTATACCAATGACCGTTATAAATAAAGACAGGTAGAATATCACCATACTGAGGATATAACACAGGCCATAACCACCCGAAAATTTGCAAGATGAATAAGGCTCCTACGATAGATAAAATAAAAGCTAGAAATCCTTTCCCTACTTCTTTCATTTGAAGACGTTTATTGCGAATTCCAAAAATTATAAGTCCAATGAAAAGTAGCATTGCTAATATTGCCATAGGCCACACCCATGAAAAAGGATAGTGGACAAAATTAAAAACAGCCATATCAAAATAGACATGATCGGTATCAGACTTGAGTACAGAAAGGTCTATTTGTGAGAAATGTTTAATTAAGGGCATCAAATAAGTTCCTTGATGTTCTAGGGTCTCCGGGTTTAGATTTTGCCATGTATCATTTGCTGTATGATAATTAAAATGATCATCTATAAAGGCAAAAAAGAAGCCGTCAATATCCCCATCTTCTCTAAGAACCGTAGAATCTGTATCATTAGGAAGCATTTTATAAATACTATACATCAAGGAAGTGGCTACGGGATAATCGGGAGATGCTTTTTTAAATTCTTCAATTAAATGCTGGTTTCCTCCATTTGTTTCCACAATCATATTGGAAGGACCACCACTTCCACGAGCTTCAAAATTGAGAGCTACGCCTACGTCTTTGGCCCAAGTGTGTTCTTTTACAAACAAACTAGCTCCATCGAGCCCTAGTTCTTCAGAATCGGTGAATAATAAAATAATATCATTTTTAGGAGGAACACCACTTGCTAAATAGGCTCTAAAACTTTCCAAAACAGCAACAACTCCAGACCCAGCATCACCAGCGCCAAAAGATTTACTGTGTGGAGCACTATCGTAATGCGACATCAGTAATAATGCTTTAGTATTTGCTGTTCCTTTATAACGAGCGACAATATTTTTAGCTTTGACTAGGGTGCTATATCCTGACCATTGATCATGTACAAACCCCTCTTGAACTTGAGGTTCTAATCCCAGTTTTCGCATTTCATCCATAATGTAATTGAGAACCTCATCATGAGCTTCACTACCTACATAATGAGGTTTTTCAGCAATGACTTTGAGTTGTTCCATTGCCCGTTCGGTCGAAAATTCAGTGAGGGGCGCAGTGGCTGGGGTAGTCTCTGAAGGCATGAGAGAATTAATACTCAACCAGGCAATTGCCAGCAGTAAAAAAAACGAAATAATATGCTTAATACGAGTCATAAATGTTTTGATTGGTTCTCCTAAAATACAATAATTATGAGGACTCGAGTTCTATACAAATGGTGTGAAAGCCGCGGGAATTGCAATAACGAAAACTTAATTGGCGCTAAAGTTGAAAAGTGACACATTAAGAAACAGTAATAATCTCCTTTTTATTCACTAACTTGATATTCACAAAATCAGAATGTTATGGCAATAAAAAGTTTTATGGGACGTCGTGCCAAAATTACAAAAGGCACTCCTACAGAGATAAAAGTAAGCGATTATATGACTACAAAACTCATTACGTTTCGACCAGACCAGTCTGTTTTGGAAGTTATGAATAGCCTCATAAAAAATAAAATTTCTGGCGGGCCTGTGGTGAATCAAAAGAATGAACTTTTAGGAATAATATCCGAAGGAGATTGTATGAAGCAAATCTCTGAAAGTCGATATTATAATATGCCAATGGATAATATGCTTGTTGAGAAACACATGGTTCACGAGGTAGAAACCATTGATGGCAATATGAATGTCTTTGATGCCGCGACAAAATTTATAGAATCTAAGCGCCGTCGCTTCCCTATTGTTGAGAATGGAAAGCTAGTCGGCCAAATTAGTCAAAAAGATGTTTTAAAGGCAGCGCTCCAGTTGAATGGACAAACATGGAAATAACTTAAGAAAGACCGTAGGACTCATACCAAGCCAAGGTTATATTTTCTGCTTTGTATAAAAAATCATTCTTTTTTGTTAAGCCTATTTTTTCTAATACCCTGCAAGAGGCGGCATTTTCTAGTTCGGCCAAGCCGCATAGCTTTTGGCCTTTAAAATGTTCAAAGAAATAATCTCTAGCCGCAATTGAAGATTCTGTGGCATAACCCTTTCCCCAAAATTGTGGCATAAAGCGATACCCGATATCATAATAATTGGTATACCCATTCATTTCGTTTTCAAAATTCATTTTGAGTCCTGTCCATCCTATCCAATTACCACTTGATTTTTCGATAGCTGCCCATCGCCCAATGCCATAGGTTTCATATTGCATTCTGATGTAGTCTATATATGCTTTTGCTTTTCCCATGCATTTAATAGGATTGTTGCCCAAATATTTATGCACAAGGGGATCGCTATCCAAGCGAAACATATCACCCGTATCTTCGATGACAATTTCTCTTAATAGAAGGTGTTTGGTTTCAGCAAAAATTTTCATTTGGTTGAAGTTTTCCTTTTTACTAGCGCGTAAAAGCCTCCATCTAAAGGAAGATATCCTTGATCATAAACAAAGTAATATACAGTACCCGCCTTGGTGGTATAAATACTGGTAAATATGGAGTAATCGAACCCTTTAGCGTCCAGTTTTGCCTTGGTGGTTTTTGTTTTTTCCTCGGGATTAAGGGCTTTTAATATTCGGTAGTTCTTGCGTAGTCGGTTATTGATTGTCCGCACTAAATTCGTACTATCTTTATTTTGGGTATTGTTATAACTATTGCGGCAAGCATCGCTACAGAATTTCTTATCTGCGCGTCCCATAATACTGATGCCACATTCTATGCATGTTTTATTCATGCTACTCTTTGTAAATTTTGACGTTTAAGGTACCATTTTTGTCCATATGTGCTCTGTACATCCCTGCGGTATTAAATTCCATGGCAACATTTCCATCTTTGTCTATAGCAACAATTCCTCCGTCACCTCCAAGGGCTGGCACTTTTTTCTGAATTACTTCTGATGCAGCTTCTTGCAAACTAAGACCTTTATATTCCATAAGGGCAGAAATATCATGAGCTACCATTGCTCTAATAAAGAATTCTCCCCACCCTGTACTACTCACTGCACAGGTGGCGTTATTAGCATAGGTACCAGCTCCAATAATTGGAGCATCTCCTATTCTATTGTATCGTTTATTTGTCATTCCTCCAGTAGAGGTGCCCGCTGCAAGATTGCCATGCTTATCTAGCGCAGCACATCCTACAGTTCCAAACTTAGATTCTTTAATGAATGGGTCCATAAAGGCTGTTTTTCCATCATGATCCAATTCTGTTTTCTCCTTCTCCTTTATACGTTGCAAGGATTGGAAACGACGCTCCGTATAAAAATAAGAGGGATCAACTTGTGGAATGTTTTGTTCTTTGGCAAATTGCTCTGCTCCTTTACCACTCAACATGACGTGTTCTGATTTATCCATTACTGCAACCGCCAAGTTTATTGGATTTTTAATTGTAGTAACCCCAGAAACTGCCCCAGCGTTCAATGTTTTTCCATCCATGACACTGGCATCGAGTTCATTTGTTTCATCATGGGTAAAAACGGCTCCTTTGCCCGCGTTAAATAAAGGACTATCCTCCATTATGTTGATGCTAGCTGTGACGGCTTCCATACTCGTTCCACCATTCTTTAATACTTCATGACCTGTGCGAATGGCTTCTTCAAGCTTTGCATTGTAGGCAGCCTCTAAGGAATCACTCATGTTTTTCTTGAGAATGGTTCCTGCACCGCCATGGATAACAATGCCAAAATTTTCTGTATTCACTATGGCAGGTTCATTGGAAGTAGAATCATTTGACTTCTTTTCTTCTTGGACTGTCGATTGACATGCAACTATAAACAACATTCCTAAAAAGAGGAATAACGAACGGATTTTCATAATTAACTGACTTGATTAGATAGTCTAAGGTAAGGAGAAAATCATTGTAAAATTAGACGTTTTCATGGGTTTATTAACGGTTTTAGAACCTTTAATAGACTCATTATTAGTCCTATTAAGCTACTATTCTATAAAAAAGTAAAAAAAAAGCACTTAAACGCTCTTTTGTGTATTTCGTCGATGAACAGTGGTGAATTATAGCGTTAAGAGCAGTATTCATGTAAGTTAAAATTAACGAAATTGTGTATTTCATCGATTAAATGCACAAATACGACGATTAAATACACAAACATGTATATATTTGCATCAGAATCATAACCCCAAATTATGAAATTGATTAACAAATATATTTGCCTTGTAGGAATGATTTGCCTATTTGCATCCTGTTCTACAGACCCAGAAACTGAAATTGCTGAATCAGTAAATTTAGAATCGCATTTTGACACAACCCAAGATCAGGTTTTTGCCAATGAAGTTTTGGACATTGTAAATGACCACCGCGCTAATCTAGGTCTTTCAGATTTAGAATTACATGTGGAGTCTAAAAACAAAGCAGTTGAACATACTGCTTATATGGTTAACCAAAATAAAATGAGCCACGACAATTTTTTCCAGCGCTCGGACTATTTAAAGAGCAAAGGCGCCGATTTTGTTAGCGAAAATGTAGCATATGGACAACGCTCTCCGGAGGCAGTAGTTGCGGCATGGTTAAAAAGCCCTACTCATAAAGAAGCTATTGAAAGTGATTACACACATACAGGAATAGGCGTGATTGCCAACAAGAGTGGTATTAATTATTACACTCAAATCTTTATTAAATAAAACATTATTTGCTTGATTATAGAGATAGACCCTCCGAGATACAATCGGTAGGGTCTTTTTCTGTCCTTTAGTTTTAGAATCCTTGAGCACTTCTAAAAACAATTATGACCAAGTCTGATTAAATCGTATTTTTATACAAATACTCAGATTATGGCAATTGCAGCACCTTTTAACCTCAATGTTTGGATAGAACAAAATAGAGATCTTCTCAAGCCGCCCGTTGGTAACAAAAACCTGTATAAAGATGCGGGAGATTTTATAGTAATGGTCGTAGGTGGCCCTAATGCTCGAAAAGACTACCATTATAACGAAACAGAAGAGCTATTCTATCAATTAGAAGGAACGATTGAAGTTCATATACAAGAAGATGGCAAAAAACGTACGATGAAATTAGGAGCTGGAGACATGTACCTTCATCCTGCAGGAGTACCACATTCGCCAGTTAGGCATGAAAACTCCATTGGACTCGTTATTGAACGTAAGAGAAATGATTTAGAAGGAAAAGATGGATTATTATGGTATTGCGATAATTGCAATACCAAATTGTATGAGGTCTATTTTCTACTCAACGATGTAGAAACTGATTTCTTTAAACACTTCAAAGATTTCTATGGCGATAAGGAAAAACGAACTTGTAACAACTGTGGCGAAATTATGCCCACAGACGAACGCTTTGTCCCAAAAGAATAAGACATATTAGAATCCAAGTCAGGTCCCAATGAAAATTGGGGCCTTTCTTTTTTATAGCCTTTAATAATGCGTATTTTCGCAATCGTTATAACTAAGAATTACAAACTACAAAAACGAAAGAAAATGAGCACAGTAGCTATAGATTTTGGAATGGATGAAGCCTTGAAACAACTTGGCCTCACAGACATAAATGAAGGAACCTCAACAGGTCAAAATAACTTTGGTTCAGGTGACATCATCGAATCGTATTCTCCAGTTGATGGAAAATTAATTGGAAAGGTTAAAACAACCACCCGTGCCGATTATGATAAAGTAATGACTGCAGCAACTGCAGCATTTAAAGATTTTAGAACAATGCCCGCTCCACTAAGAGGGGAATTGGTACGTCAGTTTGGTAATAAATTACGTGAAGTAAAGGAGCCTTTAGGGAAACTTGTTTCTTATGAAATGGGTAAAAGTTACCAAGAAGGTCTAGGTGAAGTACAAGAAATGATTGACATCTGTGATTTTGCAGTAGGTCTTTCACGTCAACTTCACGGTTTAACTATGCACTCTGAACGTCCTGGTCACAGAATGTATGAACAATATCACCCATTAGGAGTTGTTGGAATTATTTCAGCCTTTAACTTCCCAGTAGCTGTTTGGGCATGGAACACCGCCTTAGCTTGGGTTTGTGGAGACGTATGTGTCTGGAAACCGAGTGAGAAAACACCTCTTTGTGGTGTAGCTTGTCAAAATATCATCGCCGAAGTTTTAAAAAACAACGATATGCCAGAAGGTATCTCTGGTTTAATCAACGGGGATTATAAAGTAGGTGAATACATGACTACTGATAAACGCATACCTTTAATTTCGGCTACAGGATCAACTCGTATGGGAAAAATCGTTTCTGCTACTGTAGGAGAGCGTTTAGGAAAATCCCTTCTTGAGTTAGGTGGAAACAACGCCATTATTGTAACTCCAGATGCTGACATTAAAATGACGGTAATTGGAGCTGTTTTTGGAGCTGTAGGAACTGCTGGACAACGCTGTACATCTACACGTCGTTTAATCATTCATGAAAGCATGTATGACACCGTAAAAGATGCTTTAGTGAAGGCATATGGCCAACTCCGTATTGGGAACCCATTGGACGAAAATAATCATGTCGGTCCACTCATCGACACAGATGCTGTGGCAAATTACAGCAAAGCTCTTGAGCGAGTTGTTGCCGAAGGTGGTAATATTTTAGTCGAAGGCGGTGTTCTTTCTGGCGAAGGCTACGAAAGTGGATGCTATGTAAAACCAGCAATCGCCGAAGCAAACAATAGTTTTGAAATTGTACAACACGAAACATTTGCTCCAGTGCTATACCTTCTTAAATATAGCGGGGATGTATCAGATGCTCTAGAAGTTCAAAATGGAGTTGCTCAAGGACTTTCTTCTGCAATTATGACCAACAATCTACGTGAGGCAGAACACTTCTTAAGCGTTCAAGGTTCTGATTGTGGAATTGCAAACGTAAATATCGGAACTTCAGGTGCTGAGATTGGTGGCGCTTTTGGTGGTGAAAAAGACACTGGTGGTGGTCGTGAATCTGGATCAGATGCTTGGAAAATATACATGCGTCGTCAGACAAACACTATCAATTATACTACAGAATTACCTTTGGCCCAAGGAATCAAATTTGATTTATAGGTCTTTAGAATTCCTAAACTTTAGTAAAAATCCGTTGGTGCCATCGCAGTAACGGATTTTTTTTATTTCCAAAATTCAAAGCCCTCATTCTTCTCATTGCGCTTTCGCGAAATTGCATTTATTACCAAGCACCTAAGCTAAAATATGGGGTGATTTCAAACTACAGCTTTTTGACTATCACATTAGCATAACCCACAAAACACCGTGTTTTACACTAAATGACCCCTTCCATTTATCCGATAAATGTCACAGAAACATCGAGAAAATACATAAACCCCTAATTATCAATAGGCAACTACAGTTTGTGTTTGTTTTTTTTCTAACTTTAAGAAACATTAACATTTAATACGAGCCATTTTGAAGACAAAAAAGAAATCGTCATCAAGGATTTCCTAACAGTTTTATAGCTTTTATATGCGTATTATTTTCAGTAGCACTAAGATGCAGCTTGCCAAATGTTTGAAGGCGTTCCAGAATTTCTATTTAGAAGTAGTTTACTAACGCTTAGCAGCATTTTTGTAATCACATTCAACTAACCATCAATAAATAATTACACTTATGGATTTTTCAAATATAGCATGCTGGGTATGGCCGCTAATAGCAGGAATTGTCTGCGGTATTTTTGGCTATTTTCTCGGAAGCCTTTCTGGTAAAGGCAATGATTTAAGCGAGGAATTAGATCAATTAGAGCGAGAAAACACACGATTAAAAGCAGATTTAGAGGCGTGTAACGTCAATCTCAAAGCTTCTCCTCCTATAGCAACTAGCACCAAAAGTATGGCTTCATCTTTCGCTTCAGCAAGTAAAAAGGTGCCAAAAACTAGCTCAACTTCCTTTGATGCTGCTGCCGCAAAGGCCGCTTTTGGTAAAAAAATCAAAGAGGATGACCTTACACTCGTTGAAGGAATAGGACCTAAAATCGCTCAACTTTTCAACAATCATGGAGTCACTACCTGGGCACAACTAGGCAATACTGCTGTCGATACTTGTCAAGAAATATTAAACAGTGGAGGCAAACGATATGAAATTCACAGACCTGGTTCATGGCCAATGCAAGCCGAAATGGCTGCCGCTGGGAAATGGAGCGAACTCAAAAAATGGCAAGACGAGCACGATTACGGAAAAGCGTAAATAGTTACGTTTTACTCAATACATAATAACGCTGCTATAAAGTTTTATAGTGGCGTTATTCTTTGCTTGTATTAATACCCTTGTTCTTGCTGATTTGCAATCAAAATAATAACGGTGATAATCGCCACTACAGCCAACACCGCAAAGAAAATTTTCCAAAATGAATAGGGGCGATTCCCAGAAAGAGTACCGTTTTCACCATTGACAAAGAAATTGTATTCTTTCCCTTTATATCGATAGGCACTTACATATACCGGTAATAATATATGTTTAAAGGTTTCCTTTGACAAATCCATATCCATAGACGTAAGGCGCTGGGTATCTCCTCCAATATCTCTATAACACCAACGCTGAGCAATCTGCCGAGCTTCTTCCTTAGATTTTAAATGGCCTTCCTCTAATGGAATAGTGTATTTCTCAGTCACAAATCCCGACAGGAAACCACTTGAAAATGGCTGCAACTTCTTCAAATCCCAACGCGCAATACTCGATGGAACCCTCCCTGCTCTTTGTTTAGAAGCTTGAATCAAAGTGTCATCTACAAAGCCTGAAATTTTACCCGCTGCAGGATACCATCTAGTATGCCTCTTTTGACGCGTCTGCGTCCGACCTTTTGAGTCTCTATATGTTTCTGTTGTATAATAATACTCTCCTCTTTGTCCTGTATAGGTGGCAGATAACTGGGCATCAAAAGTCCAATAAGGCATATAAAGACCTTTAGTAAACTGAGGGTCTAAGGATGCCTTTTTCAATTTGTTAGGCGCCCACCAGAGTCCGCTCACCCACTTTTGAAAAATAAGAAAAGACTTTTGTTGATCAATTTGAAATGGCAATACAGCTCCAGGAAGAATCCAATCTACTTTGTAGGCATCTGTCACTACCAATGGAGTTCCGCAATACACACAATGCAAGGACTTATAATTCTCTTCAATATGTTGATTTGCTCCACAGTTTTTACAATGCAACATAGTGATTTCCTCACTATGTGATTGTGCTCCCATTTCCTTGAGATATGGGTATAACTCTAACTCTTCAAACCCGTTTTCATCAATTGCAATTTCCTCATGATGACCACAATACTCACAAGTAATGGAAGTAGTCCCAGGTTTGTATTTGAGCGCTGCTCCACAATTGGAACACGCTTTTTTTAGTTCGGTATTTTGTACAGGCGTTTCGGCCATAGAATAGTTAGTATTGTTACGCTTTTAATACGTTCATAAACTGAACTGAAAAAAAGCATACTCAGAAACAATCAGTAAGCAAAAGGATTCTATGCTGGTAATGGTGGTGGCATGCTCCCTCCTAAAAAGGATTTTAGTTCTTCAACTTCTTGAAGTGCAGTCCAACCAGACATTCCTTGTTTCCAGACTAGACTTTCTTTATTTACTGTTCGACTCGCAAACAGCGCTTTTAATTGATCTATAGAAACTGGACCTTGCTGCGCCCCATTAACTGCATAAAAATATTGGACTTGCGCTGGCATTGGTGGTGGCGCCATGCCTCCTTGTGGTTGCTGTCCTCCCATTTGTGGACTCATCATTCCTCCCATTTGTTGAGCTAAGACAAAGCCCATTCCCATGCCCATTCCGGCACCCGCTGTTCCGCCTTCATTGGCAGCTGCCGCTTCAATGGCTTTGGCGGTTTTGAACTTGGTTAATTTGTTCAAATCGATTTTGTCAAGCCTACTATATTCAAAAATCTCTTTTTTGAGATCTTCGGGCATAGAGACATTTTCGATATAGAATTTTTCAAGTGAAATCCCGACGCTTAAAAATTCTGGTTGCATCACTTCCTGACAAGTTTCTGAAAGTTCAGAGGTATTTGCGGCGTACAATTCTATCGGAAGATTAGCTTCTCCTACGGTATCTGTAAATCGTGTTGCAATTAAACTTTTAAGATGCTCATTGATCTCGAAGTTGGTAAAATTACTATCAGTTCCAACGATGTCTACAATAAATTTCCCTGGGTCTGATACCTTAAAGGCATAGGTCCCAAAAGCGCGAATCTCAACAAAGCCAAATCGTTCATCACTCAAAGTAATAGGACTTTTTGTTCCCCATTTTTCATCTGTAAAAAGGTGAGTGTTTACAAAATAGACCTCAGCCTTAAAAGGAGAATTAAATCCATATTTCCAACCTTTAATAGTTGTGAGTATGGGTAAATTTTTGGTCGTTAAGGTATATGTACCTGCCGTGAATACATCGGCGAGTTGACCCTCACTTACAAAAACAGCCGCTTGGCCTTCTCTTACGATTAATTGAGCTCCGTTCTTGATTTCATTTTGATACCTTTCAAAACGATGAGCAATAGTATCATCTGTGTAGTCTAACCACTCTACAATATCAATAAACTCATTGCTGAGTTTTTCCTTTATTTTACTAAAAATATCCATAATTATTTGATTATTAAATGCTGACCTAAAGCTACGAAATACGAGGGAAGTGGAAAATTTTATCAGCGTATAAAATTAGATAGAAAATTTAAGGTGAGGGGATATTGACAAATAGGCACAAAAAACGTCCAATACTCCCCCAAGTAATGGACGTTTTGTTTCAAAAGTTGGCTAATTCCCCCGAATAGGACTTCTGAATTTTGTATGCTTCTTTGGTTAGAAAGACTGCGTTTACTGTCGGCTAATCTCTAGTTTTTCTCCGTTTGCTAATTCAATGGAGAAATAACTTACGTCAAATTCTTCATCGTAAACGAGCGCTTCGAGCATCTCCCTGTCGTTTGCTAATGTTTTCATCTTTAGAATGGTTTTAATTACATGACAAATATGCAATCGTTTAAGCGATCTTACAGGGAGGGAATGTCTTAAAAGACCAAGGGTATTTGCCCCTTTTAGAAGAGGTGGATCCGGAAAATGTAAAATAATATGATATAAAGTTTAGTTCCTGCCCTTCTCTTCAGGATACAGTTTCCAGACAGGGTCGCTTTGCCATACTTGCTTAGTGTCAATATCCATAAGGCTTATGGTTCCTTTAAAAGCGGCTCCAGTATCCATATTCCAGACATTGGCTTTTTGAACGGGCATAGAATGTCCAATTCGAGTAACAGGAGTATGACCTATATAGATTTCTTTGAACAACAATAATCTTTTAGGATACAAAATATCCTCTGGCCTCGGGTCATTCCCAACCGCACATGCCGTCTCCCAAAGTGTACGATCCCAATAAAAGGCAGTATTGTGCCATTCGTATTCTGGGCCATTGATGTTTTGAAAACCTGCATGGCAGAACATTCGATTTTTTTTGTCGATATAATAATCCTCTAAGTCTGTATAAAACTGAAGATGTTCAGCTTTTTCTGTATCAGAAAGTGCGTCATAAGAGTCCAAGGTAGTTTGCCCTCCATGGCGTATCCACATTGGATTTAAGGGCGCTCCATCAAGCCATTGACATACTAAATCGTCGTGATTGCCTCGAATGAGTGTTGTTTTTTGCTTTCGCGAAAGCGCAATTAGCAAAGCTACCACAGCGGCACTTTCACTCCATCCATCTACATAATCTCCCAAAAAAATGAGATGATCTTCTGTGGTCACCTTTGCTCGATCGAGCAATTGCTCAAGTCCTTTAAGGCCGCCGTGTATATCGCCAATTACTAATGTTCTTCCCATAGATTTATTCATACTTTACTTTGCGTAAAATACGCATAGTCTCCTTGTAGCGAGTATATAGTTCGCCATTAAACTTCTTCATAAAGGGTTTGAGCTCTTCTAACTTCTGAATGGCAGTTTCGAAACCATTGAGATAACATATTAAATAGGTGTTGGGTACATTAAAAAGATCTTTATACTCGCCTTGGTTTAATGCAATTCCACGCTTTAATTTATAAAAAATGACATTATTATTATTGAATAAATGATGTAAAGTTTTCTTGTCAAATAATGGCGGCTCAAAGATAAGTTGGGAGTCAATGGTGTAGGTTCCGCTTTCGCGAAAGCGTATGACCACCTCTTCCAAAGGATAGTATTTAAATTGCTCTTGGACCCCTAAATGTACATACTCCAAAATAGTAAAAGTACCTGCATCATACGATATGGACACCTCATCCAAGGCTGAGTAAAATAGCTTGACCTGTTCATTAATTAATTCAATATCTACCCTTGAATAATAGGTTTGTCCTTTGACTACTTTTTTATTTCCTGCCCAGCACAGAACAAACTGCTCTTGAAAAACCTTGTACTGACTTTCCATATCACTGTGCCTATTATTGACAAAATCCATGACCCCATCGAGCGTTAACTCGATACTATTTTTGGCATGTTTTTCAATAGCAGCAACAATGGAACTATTGACATCTACAATATCGCTCTTAAAAGTTTTAGGCATGGAGATGCTCCCATCTCTGTAAAATACAGTTCCTCCCCAATATTTCCAGATATTCCGCTTTAGTGCTGTCAATTCACCTTGAGGCCGAATTGTCACCAAACCCACTACCAGATCTGCCGGGAGGTGGGGAAAAGGAATGTTTTCATACGAAATAATAGGTGGGTTTTCGAGATATGCATTGATTAGGTTCTGAATCTTACTATCGTCAAAAAAGGGAACTCCTGGAATATTGTTTTCGCCATCGTCTACTCCTATAACGATAAAGGAGTTATTCATCGGGTTGGAATTGGAAAGGGCACAAATATGTTTTAGAAATTTTGCCTTGCCCTCCTTACTTCCAATATCAATTTTTCGCTTTTTATCATAGAAGCTGTTCTCATCGTTGTGAGCGAGCAGGTTTTTGACTAAGAGACGTTTATTAATCATATTC
>TARA_R110002051_G_scaffold70164_2_pt1 | contig 37516 bp, 31 predicted proteins | sample TARA_R110002051 | Tara Oceans TARA_R110002051 (sample SAMEA4397023) | marine metagenome | biome: Polar Biome; feature: [MES] marine water layer (ENVO:01000295) within the mesopelagic zone...; material: water (ENVO:00002006), including particulate matter (ENVO:01000060) such as...... | reverse complement strand
TTATTTTCTTATCAATTACAAAATCCTTCGCTTGTTATAAAAAATGGAGGAATTTCTACTAATTCAGATATTTTGATTAATGACTTGTCCAAGCCAGTATTTGTTCAAACAGATTCTTTAGGAAAAGTAGTAACCCTTAGATTGGATTCTGGAATAACTGAAATTGCAACAGGAATATATAAAGATATTATTAGTAGGATGCAATTTGCTCAACCTGTAAAAAAAATGAATACCTGGCAAACTACTGAAGAAAATACCATGGGGACTTATATCGCAGAATACACAGCTAAAGACCCTGATAGTTCTGGCAATAGATATAGTAAAAAAATAGTAGAATATATAAAGTATAAATCAAAAAAAGAAAATCAAAAAGTAAAGATTGATAATGAAACAACTATTGTAACAGATGCTAAAGGAACTATTATAACACTAAATACTTCTGAAGCTCAAATAATTCTTAACAACCAAGACACCTTAAGTATTTTAGGTGCTAAAACCTCTGTTTTTTTAACATCAAAAGAATCAGTTCAAAATAAAGATATTGTTCCCTTTTGGGTGTTGGTAAAATCTCCAAGTTATAGTCAAACCACAACATTAAGTGAATCAATACCGAAAGGGAAAATAAGAAGAATGGCTTACGAAGGGACTTTGGGGTTAGATAATTGGCAAACATTAAGTCAACAATTGTCTAGAGCTAAAAACTTAACAAAAAAGGAAGAAGAGTCATTAATTTTAAAGTTTAGAGGAATTTTTTATTTACACCCAGAATATTGCAAAAAAGCGGTTTCTATTCTTACCAATGAATCCTATAACTCCAATACTTTTAATATATTAAGTCAGGCATTATCAATTACTGAAACCACCCATGCCATAGATGCTTTAGCAACTCTTATTGATAATAACAAAAGCAACGAAGAAATTCTAGTTAAGCTTTTACCAGTTTTGGCAACAACAGAATTTCCCACAAAAAGAGCTGTAGAAGTATTAAAGACATTAGCATTTACTACAAACGAATCTCAAGATTATTTTATAACATCAACAGCGCAACTAGCATTAGGAGGAATGGCCAATAATTTCATTATCTCTGATACTTTGCAATCTAATAAATTAACGTATTACCTTATTGAAAAAATGAAGTTTGAGACAGATACTATTCAACAATTATTGGTTTTAGGAAACACAGGTTCATATTATGTTTTTCCGTATGTTAAATCATTTGTTGAAAATAAATTAGTTTCTCAAGAAGTAAAACTAGAAGCCGTATCAGCATTAACACTCATTAATAATAAAGGTGTGACAAATTATATAAGGGAATTATTAAAGAACGAAGATGAAGAAATAAAAAATAAAGCGCAAGAAGTGTTGGACTTTCGAAATGAATATTTTAAATAATCTAATTGAAAAAAGAGTGCTGATTATATGAATGATATTATACCTAAAACAATAATCATGAAAAATAAAATAAAAATAACTGCAAGAATAGTATTTTTTTGTTTCGCTTTTCAAAGTCAAGCACAAGACAAAGAGACAATAGCTAAAGGGATAAGCATCAGTAACTTTGAGGTGGATAACATTTCTGATGTCGAGATTAAGGTTACGGTTAACTATAGCTATGTTGGAGAAACAGACCCGGAAAAGTTCTTTATTTATGCATTTCCTCAAGATGGCGGTGGGAACTCAATGTCTCGGAATGTCAATACAGCATTGATCCCGCTTAAAACGGGGAATAATCAGGTCAGTTTTACGATTAAAAAACACTTGAAAAACGATGATTTCACAAGTAAAAGTATTAATATATGCATGTTAGCTATTAAACGTAAAATATATTGTCAAGAATTCTTGTTTAATAAATCATGGAACTCAACGATTAAGCATCCAAGAATTATTTCTTTTACAGCAAAGAAAACGAATATCATAAAAGGAGACTCAACAACACTTGAGTGGCAAACCGAGAATGCCTACAATGTTAGTCTTTATGGAGAGCGTCCCAATGTGCAAAAAGTAAAACCTTCTGGATTTGTAAATATCTCACCAAAGAAAACAACTACATATCGATTAAATGCCAAACGATCATTGGAGACATATACTAGAGAGCCAGGAAAAAACATGTATATTACAATTACTGTTGACTCAAAACCAAAACTAGAGTCAGCACCGGAAATTGTTTTTTTTAAGATTGAACCACAAAATATTGAGCGAGGCGAGCAAGTTCGTTTTTACTGGCAGATTAATAATGCTCAAAAAATACAACTATTTGATAGTTTCGGAGAAATAATGTCTGATATTCAAGATGCAAACAAAGAATTTGGAAAGCTACAAAAGATTAATGGTGAGTATATGGAAAATTTAGACAAATCAGAAACCTATATATTAAAAGCAACAAACAATTTTGGTAGTGTTAAAAAGATATTTAAAGTGACGGTTAAAGGTAAAAAGATAGACTAAATAACAGCATGTTAGAAAATACAGGAGCGTTTAAAATTAACAAAATAACCTATATCAATGCTTTCGAGTCCCGTCCAGACCACTAAAATTGTTAAAAGCTCTAAGAAGTTAGATTTTGTTAATGTAATTAATCCTAAAAACTTCAAATTTCTCTAATTCCAATATCAAAAGGTTCGACATTTTTTCTGTTCGCTCTACATGTAAAGCCTTCAACCTTTTTGGTTGGAGGTTTTTTTATTGAATTACTCACTTATATGTTTTAATAAGCGAGACTGCGAGACATTTAAACTGTCAACAAAGTCTAATTAATTTAATTTATCTCACTAAATATAGAGTCTTGGCACCTCTCAATGGTCTAGTTATTATTCAATCTATCAAGTACTTTATGTGTTGAGTTATAGAGTCAAGGTTTAAGTTTTTACATTATCAGTATTATTTTATCCAACAAAATTGTCAAATTTCCGTATTAGATAATTAATATCTTCACTTTTTATGAAATCAGCAAAAATCTAATAAATGCTCAAAAAAAATAAAATACGTATATAAAAATAAGTATTAATACTTATATTTGTTTTTCAAATACGTAGTTATGAAAAAAATTATTATTGTTGGCAACGGAATGGTTGGTTATAAATTTTGTGAAAAATTTGTTTCCCAGTCTAATCCTGGGACTTTCAAAATAACTGTTTTTGGTGAAGAACCACGACCTGCTTATGATCGTGTTCATTTAAGTGAGTATTTTGAAAATCAAGATGCAAAGGCTCTTGAGATGGCTCCGGCAGAATGGTACGCAGAAAATGGCATTGATTTAATTGTTGGTGAACGGGTTACCGATATACACAGAGAAAGAAAAACAATAACTACGGTTAAAGATCGTGAGTTTTCCTATGATTATTTGGTGTTGGCTACGGGTTCTTCGGCTTTTGTACCAGGGATTAAGGGTGTTGAAAAAGAAGGCGTATTTGTTTATCGAACGATTGAGGATTTAGAAGGTATGATGGCCTATGCTTCTAAACTTAAAGCAGAAAAGGGACATGCCAAAGCAGCTGTTTTAGGTGGTGGTTTGCTTGGGCTGGAAGCTGGTAAGGCAGTAATGGATATGGGCTTAGAGCCACATATTGTTGAGTTTGCTCCTAAATTAATGCCACGGCAATTAGACTCTAGAAGCAGTCAGGTTTTACAATTAAAGTTAGAATCAATAGGGCTAAATATTCATTTAAGTAAAGTGACCAATCAAATTTTGGGAGATACTTTCATAACAGGAATGGAGTTTGGTGAGGATGATGTGCTGGATGTGGATATGCTCATTATTTCGGCAGGAATTCGACCAAGGGATGAGCTAGGAAAAACCTGTGGCTTGGAAATGGGTGTTCGCGGTGGGGTACAGGTAGACAATAAAATGCAAACTTCAGATGAACATATTTATGCCATTGGTGAAATTGCACTTTATAATCAGATGATTTACGGTTTGGTAGCGCCTGGATATGAAATGGCAGAAGTAGCTGTAAATCAAATTTTAGGCAATACAGAAATTGTTATGCCAAATGATATAGACATGTCTACAAAACTAAAGCTAATTGGTGTTGATGTAGCTAGTTTTGGCGAACCATTTATGCCAGCATCCAAAGGGCATTCCGTTATTTTTGAAAATAAAACACAGCATTTATATAAAAGAATAAACGTGAGTCTTGATGGTAAATCATTATTGGGAGGTATTCTAGTTGGCGATGCGTCAGATTATAACATGTTACATCAAATTTACTTGAATGGAATGGCCATTCCTGAGGATCCCTCACAACTTATTTTACCGGCTAGTCAAGGTGGAACATCTTTTGGTAGTGTTTCAGATTTGCCAAATACTGCTCAAGTATGTTCGTGTGAGAGTGTTACTAAAGGTGATATTTGTTGCTCAATTACTGAAGGCGATTGCAATAATTTTGGAGATATCGTTACAAAAACTAAAGCAACAACGGGTTGTGGCGGTTGTAAGCCTATGGTAGTGGATTTGGTAAATGAAACTCTAAAATCACTTGGGAAAGTAGTTAAGGAAACACTTTGCGAGCATTTTAATTTTAATCGTCAAGAACTTTATGATTTGATTAAAGTAAATAAAGTAGTCAATTATGAAGAAGCCTTAAACCTATTTGGTGAAGGCCATGGATGTGAGATTTGCAAACCTGCATTAGCTTCTATCTTTGCAACCATCACTATGGAAACGGCAAACAAGCAGGTTACTATTCAAGATACAAACGATCGATTTTTAGCAAACATTCAGCGTAACGGCACCTATTCTGTTGTACCACGGGTTGCTGGTGGAGAAATTACTCCAGACCAATTGATTACCATTGGTGCGGTAGCTAAAAAATACGATTTATATACCAAAATAACGGGCGGGCAGCGTATCGATTTGTTTGGTGCTCAAATTCATGAGTTACCTTTTATTTGGAAAGAACTGATTGATGCTGGTTTTGAAAGTGGACATGCCTATGGCAAATCACTACGTACAGTAAAAAGTTGTGTAGGCTCCACTTGGTGTAGATATGGTATGCATGAGAGTGTAACTTTTGCCATCGAAATTGAAAACAGATATAGAGGCTTGCGCTCACCACACAAATTAAAGGGCGGCGTTTCAGGTTGTATTCGCGAATGCGCCGAAGCAAGAGGAAAAGATTTTGGTTTAATTGCTGTTGAAGGCGGATGGAATTTATACGTATGCGGAAATGGGGGTGCAACGCCCAAACACGCTATACTTTTTGCAGAACAATTGGATGATGAAACCGCTATAAAATACTTAGACCGTTTTTTAATGTTCTACATACGTACAGCTGGTCCTTTAGTACGAACTGCACCATGGTTGGATAAGTTGGATGGCGGTATTGATTACCTAAAACAGGTAATCATTGAAGATACATTAGGCATTGCTGAGGATTTAGGGAAAGAAATGGAGGGGCTTATAAATAAATATGAGTGTGAATGGAAACAAGCCATAGAAAACCCGGAAATGATGAAACGTTTTAAGCATTTTGTGAATTCTGATGATACAGATGATAATTTAGTATTTGTACCTATGCGTGAGCAAAAAATGCCAAAAGCTTGGAGTTGAAAAAAGTTAGAAGTTACAAGTACGAAGTTGGAAGTTCAGCTTGTTTACGGATAGAAAAAAGATTGATGGATGACAGAAGGTGGATGACAGAAGTAATTTGGTTTGCGGATAAGTTTTTAACTGCATACTGAAGACTGACAACTGCGGACTGACCCTGCGTTAGGGATTGCAGAGGAAAGCCCACAGTGAGGTACGAGCGAGGACTTGTAACGAAAAGCCCGACCTTTTGCGATCCTGCAAGGTTTTGAGAACCTTGTAGGTATGAGTAAAAGGTAACGCCCAAATAAAAATTAGATTTTGAACAATACTTTTAAGGATGGAAAATATATTAGAACAATACGAAACAGTTGCTGTAACCGATGTAAAAACATGGTTTAATGTGGGTAAAACGTCGCTTTTTCCAGAAAATAGCGGGGCTTGTATCAAGTACAAAACCAAACAAATTGCGGTGTATAATTTCACCAGAATATCAAAATGGTATGCCTGCCAAAATTTATGTCCGCATAAAATGGAAATGGTGTTGTCCTTAGGTATGATAGGCGATAAGGGCGGTGTACCAAAAGTGGCATGCCCGATGCACAAAAAGAATTTTTCTTTGGAAGATGGAAGGGATTTGGCTGGAGAGGATTTAAAAATTGCCACCTATCCTGTTAAGATTGAAAACGGAAATGTGTATATTGGCTTTTCAGATTAATACATAAAAAATGAAGCCGACAAGATTTGAAACTGCCATAGCTTTAATAGATAAAAAAAATTCAGAAGACATAAACACTTATAAAGTTGCTGGATTGGAATATTCCAAGGAGTTGCTATATTCCCAAAGGATGACCAGAAAGTTATTGCAGTTTGAGCCCAATGCATCAAAAGCATTGCAAATTGCTGCACGCGCGCAACATATTTGCAGATGGAAAATTGCCAGAGATGAATACCCTATGGATAGGGTTGGCTACTTAAAATGGCGCGAAACCCTAAAAAAAATGCATGCGGACTTAACCGCCGAAATCCTTGAACAAGTGCGTTACGACCAACAATTCATTGATAGGGTTTCTTTTTTAATCAAAAAAAAATTGATTAAAAAGAATGAGGAAACCCAAGTTTTGGAAGACACTATTTGTTTGGTTTTTCTAGATTATTATTTTGATGAATTTGCCGAAAAACATGATGATGAAAAAGTTGTTGATATCTTGAAAAAAACATGGGTAAAAATGTCTGATAAAGGCCATAAAACTGCTTTAAAACTTCCCTTTTCTGAAAAAAGTTTAGCTTTAGTAAAACGAGCCATTACTTAATTTATAAATAATATGGGTAATAACGGTAATTCTTTAGATCAACGTACGTTTGATAAACTAAGCCGTTTGTATATCATAGCGCTAAGTACCATTGCGCTTTCAGTTATTATTAGCCAGGTTTTAATTAGAACCCATCTTAAATCACAACAAAGTGACTCAACGGTTATTAATGTTGCCGGTAGGCAGCGCATGTTGAGTCAAAAACTTACCAAAGAAATTGTATCCCTTTCTACAGAAGAAGATTTAGATGAAAGAATGCTATTAAAAGACCATATTAAAAACACGCTTTCACTTTGGCAATTATCCCATTTAGCGCTTCAAAAAGGCAATGATAGTCTGGGTTTGCCAGGAAATAACAGTCCAATTATTTCTAAAATGTTTAAAAGTTTAAATACGTCGTTCAATACTATTGGTAACGCTTCAGAATCTATTATTGAAAAGGTTGAAAACATTCCGACTTTGCCCATTAGTGCTTTTATTGATGACATTAATAAAGTAAAAGAAAATGAAGGCGATTTTTTATTGATGATGGATAAAATTGTAAACCAATATGATTTTGAGGCGGATGAAAAAGTAAGTTGGTTGCGCGACCTGGAGGTCATATTGATGACTCTTACGTTATTAATCCTGTTGGGCGAATTTATATTCATTTTTTGGCCCACAGCAAAAACCGTTAAAAACACACTTGCTGAATTGTTGATTGCTGAAAAAAAGGCTAAAAAAATGGCTTATGATGCAGATGAATTAAGTGTAGCCAAAGAAAAATCCGTTAAAGAATTGTTGGCTCTCACACAAGCGATGGATGAAACTTTGTTATTTGCCAGAATAAAACCGGATGGAACGATTGTACATATGGGGAAAAAGTTTTCACAGCTTTTTAAATTTACTAAATTTAGTTCCAATGTTAGCTTTTCAGAAGTCTTGTCTGCGCAGGAAAACGAACAACATACAATTGAAAATTTAGTTTTAAAATATAAAAAAACCGGTTGGCAAGGTGAGGTAAAAGCAACTGCCCCGGGCGCTATACATGTTTGGTTAGAAATGGCTATTATTCCATTTAATCCTACTGAGGATAAGTCTGAGCTGCTTATAATAGCATCTGAAATTACAAAACGAAAAGAAGCGCAATTAGAGATAGAACGCTTGACAAAAGTAAGTTTTGAGGAAAAAATGAATCAGCAGAAAATCATATCCAGTAAGATCATAGAAAACCAGGAAAAGGAACAAAATCGTATAGCAAAAGATGTACACGATGGAATTGGACAAATGCTAACGGGATTAAAATATAATTTAGAAAGTATTGATATTTCTGACATTAATAAAACAGCTTCAAAAATTGAACACCTAAAAGAACTGACTACCAACATTATTAAAGGGGTACGTACAGCAACATTTAATTTAACGCCACCTGAGTTGTCTGATCATGGCGTTGTGCCGGCAATAACTAAGTTAACACAAGAATTAGCAAGACTTACAGGTAAAAACATTGTACTTTTTAACAAGACAGACTTTAATCAACGCTTAGATTCCTTAACAGAAATTAATATTTACAGAATTACCCAAGAAGCCATCAATAATGCTATTAAGTATGCGGATTCCACACATATTTTAGTCTCTTTGTCACACAGCGAAAATATTTTAAGTATCGTTATTGACGATAACGGTAAAGGGTTTGACCCCAGCAAAGTTAGAAAAGTTAAAAATGGTGATGGCGGTATGGGCATGACCTTTATGCGAGAGCGAATAAAATATATAGATGGCCGTTTATTTTTAAATTCTGGGAAAGGAAAAGGGACTCGCATCACTCTAAACATTCCTTTTGCTAAAAATACGTAGTATTACTTAAAAATTCTTACTTTTGATGTTGGGTACTTAATATTTACACAATGGAAATTATACAAGTAGTTTTAGCAGATGATCATGTTTTAGTTAGAGATGGTATAAAAGCACTTTTGGAAGACCAGAGTGGAATAGCGGTTATAGATGAAGCCTCAGATGGTAAAGAAGCTATAAAAGTAGTTGAAAGAAGTCGTCCAGATGTACTTATCGTTGATATAAGAATGCCAGAAATGAATGGTATTGAAGTAGTTGCAGAAATAAATAAGCGTTTTCCTAATGTTAAAACATTGGTATTGTCAATGCACGATTCCGAGGAGTACGTAGTGCAAGCAATTCAGGCGGGTGCCGATGGCTATTTACTAAAAGGCGCCAGTAAAGAAGAGTTTTTAAAAGCACTGCATAAAATAGCGTCAGGTGGTAAATACTTTACTGGCGATATATCCTCTATAATAATGAATAATTTTGTTAACGGCAATGTTAGTGTTCGGGCATCCAGTTCAAATAAGCCTGCTGAAGATCCTTTCAAACTCACCAAACGTGAGAAGCAAATACTTAATTTAGTATTGCAGTTAAAGAATAATAAAGATATTGCTGAGGAACTTCAAATTAGCAAACGTACTGCCGAGGTACATCGTTTTAACTTAATGAAAAAATTAGATGTTAAAAATTTAATGGAACTTAGTAATAAGGCTAAGGAGTTTGACTTAATTTAGTTGTTATTTTTTTACCATTATCCTATTTGATTTTACTAACTAAATATTTTCAGTTTTTCCTTTTCCTCAAATTCACAAAGTCCAATTTATTTAAAAATACGTATATTTTATTTTTAAATTAAGTATTTATACTTAATTTTGATAAATAAAATTAAAATCATCACGGTTTTTAAATATGTAATTTTTATCAATTAAAAATCTCAATTTCAAAATTTTAATATTCATTTTTTATGGTATTCAGAATAATTAAAATAGGATTTGTATCCTTTGGTTTTTATGTCTTAATTAGTATAAAACACGACTGTAAATGATTAAAAATGAAGTGAAAACAACGTGTTCTTATTGTGGTGTAGGTTGTGGTATTATTGTAAAAAAAGATCATAACAATAAGGTTTTTGTTGAAGGCGATAAAGAACATCCTGTAAATAGAGGTATGCTTTGTTCCAAAGGAATGAATTTACATTATGTTGCGAATGATACGTCTGATAGAATTTTATATCCGGAAATGCGCTGGAGTCGTTCACATCCGCTAGAACGTGTAACTTGGGATGATGCATTGGATAGAGCAGCAAATGTTTTTAAATCCATTATAAAAAAATACGGTCCAGATAGTGTGGCATTTTATGTATCTGGGCAAAGTTTAACCGAAGAATATTATATAGCCAATAAACTCACTAAGGGCTTTTTAGGCACTAATAATATAGATACCAATTCACGTTTATGTATGAGTTCTGCGGTTGTTGGTTACAAAAAAACCTTCGGTGAGGATAGTGTTCCTATTTCGTATGCAGATATTGAGTTGGCAGATTGTTTTTTAATCACTGGTGCAAATCCAGCTTGGTGCCATCCCATACTTTTTAGAAGAATAGAGCAACACAAGGATAAAAACCCAAACACGAAAATAATTGTTATCGATCCAAGGAAAACAGACTCTGCTAATTTTGCAGATTTGCACCTACAATTACTTCCAGGAACAGATATTATTCTTTACAACGCCTTAGGTAGATGTTTGTATAAACGCGGATTGATTGATGAAGATTTTATTAATAATCACACGGAAGGTTTTGATGATTATAAAAAGCAAATATTTTCCATTTCCTTAAAACAAGCTTCAAAGCTTTGTGGTGTTCCTGAAAAAGATATTCGAAGAGCAGCTGATTATATTGGACTTTCAAAAGGTTTTATTAGCATGTGGGCCATGGGCCTTAATCAAAGTGTTGTTGGTACCGATAAAAATTATGCCCTTTTAAACCTGTCTTTAATTACAGGTCAAGTAGGTAAACCAGGGTCGGGTCCATTCTCGCTTACAGGTCAACCCAACGCTATGGGCGGACGCGAGGTAGGAGGTATGGCAAATCTTTTGGCAGTTCATAAGGATTTGCAAAACGAAGGACATAGGAGAGAAGTAGCACAGTTTTGGGGTGTTGATAACATTAACCCAAAACCAGGATTAACAGCCACCGAAATGTTTGATGCCCTAGAAAGCGGAAAATTGAAAGCCATTTGGATTGCCTGTACAAATCCGTTGGTGAGCTTGCCAAATACACACAGAATAGAAAAAGCCATGAAAAACGCAAAGTTTGTTGTGGTTCAAGATATATCATATAAATCAGATACTGTTGTTTATGCAGATCTGGTGCTTCCGGCTGCTGGTTGGCTTGAGAAAGAAGGTACTATGACGAATTCTGAGCGTCGTATTTCTTATTTACCAAAAGAAATCAATCCTCCAGGAGAAGCTAGACCAGATGTTGAAATTTTCTGTGATTTTGCAAAACGTATGGGTTTTCGTGGTTTTAACTACAATAGTACAGACGAAATTTACGATGAATATGCGGCTATGACGAAAGGGACAAACATTGATGTGTCTTTTTTAAATTATGATAGACTAAAGAACGAAGGCACATTTCAGTGGCCTGTGAATGAATACAGACATACAGGAACACCGCGATTATTTGAAGATAAAATTTTTTATACACCATCACAAAAAGCCATATTCAATATCCCGAAAAGTATTGAAAATACTTCGGTGCAACCCAATGATGACTTTCCGTTAATTTTAACAACAGGTCGTGTACGGGACCAGTGGCACACCATGACAAAAACAGGTAAAGTGGCACGTTTAAAAACACATTATCCGACACCTGTTTTAGAAATAAATCCCGTTGATGCCTTTTTAAATAAGATAAAGGATGGCGATATAACAGAAATTAAAAGTAAAAATGGTTTGGTTCGTGTGCGCGCAAAAGTGACTGACACTATAAAAAAGGGTGTGGTATTTTTGCCTATGCATTGGGGCAAACAGTTACAAAGTGATTTAAATCGTGCCAATAATTTAACAAATACCCTAGTTGATCCACAATCTAAAGAACCCGATTTTAAATTCACTACGGTTTCAGTTTCAAAATATAAAAAACCAGTTGAAAAAATAATCATTGCAGGCGCAGGTGCTGCGGCGTTCCGTTTTGTTCAAAATTATAGGGAAAATAATGAGGTTGATGAAATCCATGTCTTTTCAAAAGAACCTCATTTGTTTTATAACAGGGTTTTACTTCCTGAATATGTTACTGAAGAATTATCATGGGAACAGCTACTAAAGATAAAGAAAATTGAGTTAAATAAACTTAATATCAAGGTGCATCCTGAAATATTTATCAATAAAATAGATCAAAAAAACAAGGTGGTAACTGATAGTAATGGTTTTACGCATGTTTTTGATAAGCTTATTTTAGCAACCGGTAGTCGCGCCTTTATCCCTAAGGATGTTCAAATTGATTTACCAGGGCGATTTACCATGCGTAATAAAAGTGATGCCGATGCTTTTAAAGCCTATTTAGAAGCCACTAATTTGCCACCAGAAGAACAACACGTGGTTATTGTTGGTGGTGGTTTATTGGGGTTAGAGCTTGCTGCAGCCATGAAGCATAAAAACTTTAAAATAACTATTGTTCAACGTGCATCAAGGTTAATGGAGCGTCAATTGGATATGGTTTCCAGTAAGTTATTGGCTTTGGATGTACAGGAACGCGGTATTCAAATCTATTTTGATAACGAAGTAAGCACGGTGTTTGATGACGATGATACAAGTGAAATAAACATCACTTTAAAAAGCGGAAAATTGATTACCGCCCACGCCATTGTTTATGCCATTGGCACCATTCCAAATGTGGAAATTGCCAGAGAAAATGGGATAACGTGTAGTAGGGGTGTGATTGTAAATCAACATTTGCAATCATCACATCAAGACATTTTTGCCATTGGTGAAATAGCGGAATATAACAATCAGTTATTCGGAATTACATCAGCCGCAGAAGAACAAGCTACCATTTTAGCAAACTTTATAGCAGGCGATATTAGTTGCTCATATAATGGTTCTGTACTTATGAATATTTTAAAATTCAATGATTTAAACCTCTGTAGCATAGGAAATATAAATGTTCCCGAGAACGATGATAGTTATGAAGAAATCATTTTCACAGATATTAAAAAACGCTATTATAAAAAATGTATTGTTAAAGATGATCTTTTGGTTGGAGCCGTTTTAATGGGCGATAAAAATGAATTTGCCGAATTTAAAACCATGATTGAAAGTAAAATTGAAATGGCAGATAAGCGCGACACATTATTGCGTGGCAGTTCAAACGATGTTCCTGTTTTAGGGAAATTGGTCTGTTCTTGCAGTCAGGTTGGTGCAGGAAATATTGAAGAAGCTATAGCAAAAGGATGTACAAATTTCACGGAACTTTGTAATAAAACGGGTGCAGGATTAGGTTGTGGCAGTTGTAAAACAGAAGTTAGGGAACTACTTAATAACTCAAAAGTTTTATCATGAAAGTAGAACCATACAGATTAAGAATAAATGGAGGTGTACTTTCTCCTGGTGAACTAAAATATATTTGTGAAGCCGCAGAAAGTTTGGGGTTAGATGCCATCTCATTTGGTTCAAGACAAGACATCATTTTTCCAGAAAAAATTGATGAAACTAAGTTTGATATGTTTGATAAGATTCAATTTGTCAAACCTAAAAGAGATGGCATAGAAAATATAGCGTCTTCTTATGTTTCGGCAGATATTTTACCAAGTACACCATGGCTTACAAGTGATAGATATTTATACGTTTTAGAGCAATTTAAGCACAAACTTAAACTACGAATAAACATTATAGACCCAGAACAACGTTTGGTGCCTTTATTTACAGGTAACGTTAATTTTATTGCCTCTAAACACGAAGATTATTGGTACTTATATATAAGGTTACCAGGTTGGAAAAAAACGCAAATGTATCCTGCGCTTATTTATAGTTGGGATATGGATAAAATTGAATTGGCCATTGAAAACGTTTTAAAAGAAGAACCAGAAACCATTGAAACGCTTTTTGAATTGGTTAGTGATGCAGTAGATACCAATAATAGGACTGTTGATAAGCCTTTAGAGGTGCCATTTTATCCGTTTCCTTACTATGAAGGCATGAATAGAATTGGTGATAAATATTGGTTAGGATTGTACTGGCGTAACAATAGATATGATATTTCTTTTCTTAAAGCCATGTGCGATTTATGCGCCGAAAATAAAATAGGTAAAATATCTATAACACCATGGAAATCCTTTATTGTAAAGGGCATTCCGCTTCAAGCGAAATTACAATGGGAAAAGTTATTAGGTAAATTTGGTATTAATGTGCGTCATTCTATGTTGGAAATGAACTGGCATTTACCTGTAAATGATAAAAGTGCGTTAAACCTAAAAAAGTATTTGGTTACCAATTTTGATCAAAATGATATTAGTACCTACGGGTTAACTTTTGGTATCACCAGTTATGATAGCGATACCTATAATTTCACATCTATTGTTATAGAAAAAAACAGAAAACCAGACTCTATTGGCGATTTCATAATTAGGGATACTTACAATTTGCTCTATGCCAAAAATTTCGATCCCAATACGCGCGATTATATTATGCATGTTCAAGATGTTGATAAAGTTGAGCTTCCTGGGCTTTTAATGGAATTGAGCCAGCTTTATTTTGAACAGTTGGGAACAGAAAGGGACGAGGGCGAAATAACCACGCCCATCAAGCAATTACTTGAAGAAGAAGTATATCAATGCAAAGACTGCTTAACCATTTATAACGAGATTTATGGTGATATGACCCAAAATATTGAACCAAATACACTTTTTGAAAACCTGCCAAAATCTTATGAATGTTCACTTTGTGAAGCTCCTAAAAGTAGTTTGGTAAAAAAAATAGTAGTAAAAACAATTACGTAAACAATTACATTTAGTATTTAAAAAACAAAAACTATATAATAAATTTGGTTTCAAAATCCTTACATACAAAGTTTAAAAATCAATCGGCTTCCAATAGTAGTTGTGGGTTATGTTTAAATAATACCTGCTTAATTAAAAGAAACTTAAAAGCTTTGGAACGTTCTGAAATAGTAAATGGGAAAAGTACAATACCTTGTAAAAAAGGACAGCAATTTATAATGGAAGGGGCTTCCGTAAACGGGCTCTTTTTTGTTTTAAAGGGTAAGGTAAAAGTATTTAGAACTGGTATAAACGGTAGAGAGCAAATTGTAAGATTTGCAAAAGAGGGAGAAATTATTGGGCATCGTGGATTTGGAACCGAAGAGCAATATTCTATTGGCGCTATAGCCCTAGAGGATAGTGTATTGTGTTATTTTTCCAAGGACAACCTTCAAAAAGCACTACTTGATAATCCAGAGTTTGCTTATGACTTGATGCTTTTTTATGCTAATGAACTTAATAGAAGTGAATCTAAAGTAAAGTCAATCTCTCAAATGGCAGTACGGGAACGTGTTATTGATACTCTATTATATATACACAGAAAATTTGGCGATTTACGAGGTTTTTTAAACTTACCTTTGAGCAGAAAAGAATACGCCGATTATGCAGGAACTACTGAAGAACAAGTTATACGTGTCTTTTCAGCTTTAAAAAAAGAAGGGCTTATTTCTGTAAAAGGAAAAAAGGTGGCTATTCCTGATGTTCAACTACTAAAGAATGAGATTAGCGAACACAATTTCTTTTTAGATACTTAATTTCTTTCCTTAAAATTTATATTTCTATTCTTTTATTTAGTATACGTATTATTACGTATATATTTAACTCATTAAAAAACATGTGTTTATGTTATTAAACTGCTATTTAGCAGTTTTTTTTATGTTTAAAAAAGAGGTTTTATTATGTTAATTCACATGAGTTATAATAATATCTACTTATATATTTGTAAAAAATAAGTATTAATACGTAGAAAACTAAAAAACATTTAATATGAAAACTCTACTAACAAAAGCAACTTGGATTTTTTCGCTCACTGTATTACTCTTTTCATGCGGAGGAGGAGACAAAAAGAAAGCAACTACCGCAGAAGTTGTTTCGGAAACATCAAAAACAAAAACATTGGATATTGAAAAACCTCAATTAACTTTCGGGTTTATCAAATTAACCGATATGGCGCCTCTAGCCATAGCTAAAGAAAAAGGATTCTTTGAAGATGAAGGCTTATTTGTTTCTGTTGAAGCACAGTCAAACTGGAAAAATGTATTAGATCGTGTTATTGATGGCCAATTAGATGGATCGCACATGCTAGCAGGTCAACCCATTGCTGCAGGGGCAGGTTTTGGGCGTCAAGCAAAATTAGTAACACCGTTTTCAATGGATTTAAATGGTAACGGGATTACCGTTTCTAATGATGTTTGGTCTAAAATGAAACCAAATGTACCTAAAGATGCAGATGGAAAACCTGTTCACCCAATAAAAGCAGATGCTTTAAAACCTGTAATTACAGCGTATAAAAATTCAGGAAAAGCCTTTAAAATGGGCATGGTATTTCCTGTGTCAACACATAACTATGAAATTAGATATTGGTTAGCTGCTGCAGGAATACATCCAGGCATGTACACCACAGAAAATGTTCAAGGACAAATTGACGCTGAGGTTTTATTGTCTGTAACACCTCCGCCACAAATGCCAGCAACACTTGAAGCGGGTACCATTCATGGGTATTGCGTTGGTGAACCATGGAATCAGCAAGCTGTTTTTAAAGGTATAGGCGTGCCCGTAGTTACTAATTATGATATCTGGAAAAACAACCCAGAAAAGGTATTTGTAATGACAAAGAAATTTATTGATGAAAACCCAAATACAGCCATTGCAGTTACAAAAGCATTGATAAGAGCAGGAAAATGGTTAGATGAACCTGGAAACAGAAAAGAAGCCGTAAAAATTTTATCAATGTCTCAATACGTAGGCGCGGATGAAGCTGTTTTGGCAAATTCTATGACCGGTACTTTTGAATTTGAAAAAGGCGATAAACGTGAGATGCCAGATTTTAACGTATTCTATAAGTACAACGCAACATATCCTTTTTATTCTGATGGTATTTGGTTCTTAACCCAAATGCGTCGTTGGGGACAAATTCCAGAAAGTAAACCAGCAGCATGGTATTCTGAGACCATTAAAGAGATATATAGACCGGATATATGGAAAAAAGCAGCAGATCTTTTAGTAGAAGAGGGTAATATTCCTGCATCTGATGTTCCTACTACAGATGGTTATAAACCGGCTACTACAGATTTTATTGACGGTACTAAATACGATGCGAAAGATCCAATAGCATACATCAATAGTTTCCCAATAGGGAACAAGGATAAGGCTGTACAGTAATTGCTTTTGTCATTCCGAACACTATCGAAAACAAAATATATTTTGATTGAAGATATGAAGCGAAGCTTGAGAGGAGGAATCTCATCACTTTTGAGATTTCTCAGTCGCTCGTTCCTCTTCCGAACTATCGGAACTGTCGAAATGACAAATATTCAAATTAAGTAAGAATAATTTTAAAGATTGAACAAGAAAAGATGAAGCAAAGTATAACATTAGGAAAGGTAAGTGAGTTTGTAGGCTTAGGGTTTTTAAGCACAATTAAAGATTTATTTACTGGGAAGTTAGAACAGGAAGATTTTAAAAACTTTCTACGCAAAGTAGTGGTGCCACTAGCTTCCATTCTATTATTTATTGGTCTGTGGCATTTAGGCTCAAAGTCTTTATACAACATAGAAGCAGAGTTTAAAATTCAAAAAGCACTTACAGATCAAGGCCCTGAAGCTGCTGAGGCATTGCGTGCTTGTATTGCTTCTGGGGAAATTAGTTGTCAACCTAATACCTTACCATCACCAGCGCAAGTATGGGAGTCTTACAAAAGTTTGCTTAGAGACCATAGGATTATCAGTGCGGACAAGGAAGCTTTTATTGAGAAAACGGCAGTAATGAACGAAAAACGGATAGCGGCTGGTAAAGATGCTATTACTTATACGGGAAGGCCATCGTTTGTGGATCAAATTTTCACGAGTTTAAAAACAGTATTTGCAGGATTCTTGTTGGCTTTATTGATTGCGGTGCCCATTGGAGTAGTTATTGGGTTGAGCAAAACACTGCGTAGTTCTGTGAATTGGTTGATTCAAATCTTTAAACCAGTGTCTCCCGTGGTTTGGTTGTTGTTGGTTTTTATGATAGTGAAAACACTGACCAAAAACTCTGAATCAGATAGTGCTTTTATAATTTCATTTATTAGTGTGGGACTATGCTCCATGTGGGCCACCTTGGTAAATACTGCCATGGGTGTGGCCTCGGTAGATAAAGATTATATCAATGTAGCAAAAGTGTTAAAGTTGGGAGCTTTCCAAAAAGTATTTAAAGTGATATTGCCATCGTCTTTACCGTTAATTTTCACGGGGTTGAGAATTACGTTATCGGTGGCTTGGATGGTTTTAATTGCCATTGAACTTTTAGCACAGAGTCCTGGGCTAGGGTCTTTTGTTTGGGAAGAATTCCAAAATGGCGCAGTGGATTCTAATTCAAAAATCATTGTAGCCATGTTTGTTATCGGGGGCATTGGTTTTCTTTTGGACAGAATCATGCTGACCATTCAAAATATGGTATCGTTTAATAAAAATGATGGGATATAAATGATGTTTAGAAGTCGAAGGTTTTAAAAGAACGCTTTCGCTAAACCTCTAAACCCATAAACTTTAAACCTAAAAAAATGGCATACTTAGAATTAAATAACATTTACAAAACGTACGGACAAGGTGATAATGCTACCGAGGTGCTTTCGAATATTAATTTATCGATTGAGGAAGGTGAGTTTGTTGCCATTGTTGGGTTTACAGGAAGCGGAAAAACAACGTTGGTAAACCTTATAAATGGCTTATTGGAACCCACAAAAGGAGAAGTTTTATTTAAAGGTGAGCCCGTTGTTGGAACTAGTCATGAACGTGGGGTTATTTTTCAAAATTACTCGTTGTTACCCTGGTTAACTGTTGGACAAAATGTTTATATGGCGGTTAAAGAGGCTTTTCCAAGGAAAAGTAAAAAGGAATTGAATGGGATTGTAGCTAACTATGTTGATATGGTAAGTTTAACGCCGGCTATTAATAAACGTCCAAAAGAGTTATCTGGAGGTATGCGCCAACGTGTGGCAGTTGCCAGAGCATTAGCAATGAAGCCTGAAATGATAATTATGGACGAACCACTTGGTGCTTTGGATGCATTAACACGAGGTAATCTTCAAGATGAAATATTGAATATTTGGGGAAAAGATAAGCGTACCGCCTTATTGATTACCAATGATGTTGATGAAGGTATTTATATGGCTGATCGCATTATTCCTTTACGACCGGGACCGAGAGCCACTTTAGGACCGGAGTTTAAAATTGATATTGAACGCCCTAGAGATAAAACCGAATTAAATGATAATGCGAATTTTAAGAAAACCAGAAATGCCATTATTGAATATTTAATGGATATAGGCGATGAGCGTAAATCTGAAGCAAAGGATTTAATTGAATTACCAGATTTAGCACCCAAGAGTTTTGTTGGACGCTTTTAAAAACAAGAGTTATGAGCATTACAGTAATAGAAAACAAAAAATTAGATATACTTACGGAGAACGGGCTTTTTCCACCTTCCAGGGTTATGTTGGATTTAAAAAACCTTAAGAAAGTTTACCCAACGCCCAAAGGGGATTACACGGTGTTAGAAGATTTGAATCTTCAAATTATGAAGGAGGAGTTTGTCACCATCATTGGGCACTCTGGTTGTGGTAAAACAACCATGCTTTCTATGATTGCTGGTTTAAATCCTATTTCTAATGGAAATATTTCGGTTTTAGGCAATCATATAAAAGGCCCGGGACCCGATAGAGGCGTTATTTTTCAATCGCCAAGTTTAATGCCTTGGATGACTTCGTTACAAAACGTGATGTTAGGTGTTAATAAAGTTTTTCCGCATGCTACAAAAGCGCAACGTAATGATATTGCTAAATATTATTTACAAAAAGTAGGTTTGGAAGATGCGTTTAACAAAAAGGCTTCAGAATTATCCCAAGGCATGCAACAGCGCGTTGGTATTGCGCGAGCTTTTGCCATAAAACCCAAAGTATTATTGCTGGACGAACCTTTCGGGATGTTAGATTCTTTAACACGTGGCGAACTTCAGGATATTCTAATTGAAATTTGGAATAAAGAAAAAATTACCGCGGTTATGATTACACACGATGTGGATGAGGCTATCTTTTTAGCAGACCGGGTTGTCATGATGACGAGCGGGCCAAAAGCGAAAATAGGTGATATTTTAGATATCAATTTTGAAAGACCAAGAACCCGTAAAGCTGTTTTAGAACATGACGATTATTATAAATACAGGAAACATTTAATCGATTTTTTAGAGCATTAACCAAAATTCAACAAGAAAATTATAGAGTAGAAATAAGGTTATGAAGATGTAAGTTTTTCATAATCATAGGAGAACTACAACCATATTTAAACAGAAATTTAAAGAATTAACAACAACTCAAAAAACAATTAATTAAAAAAACAAGAAAAATGAAAAAACAATACTTAATATTAGGGCTATTATTTGGGTGCTTTCAATTTATGCAAGCACAATTTACTTTAGATGGCGAATTTAGACCACGAACGGAATACCGCAATGGCTATAGTAGTTTAATAACCGACGATGCCGATGCTGGTTTTGGTGTTTCAACCAGAATAAGATTAAATGCTGGATATGCTACTGATGCTTACAAATTTTATGTAAGCTTTCAGGATATTATGGTTTGGGGTGAAAACAGGCAGCTTCTACCTTACGACCAAAACAATTCATTTGCTGTATTTCAAGCATGGGCGGATATTAATTTAGGTAAAGGGTTTTCTGCAAAATTAGGGCGACAACTTATTTCTTATGACGATGAACGTATTTTGGGTGTTGTAGATTGGACCCAACAAGCACGTAATCATGATGCCGCTTTGTTAAAGTATAGCAAAGGGAAATTCATGCTAGATGTAGGTTTAGCGTTCAGTCAAGATTATTCGAACCCTACAGGGTTTGTAAACACGGGTACTGCTTATAATACAACAGGTTTTTTTACTTATAAAACCATGCAATATCTATACTTAAAACAAGCTTGGGAAAATTTTTCGGGAAGTTTATTGTTACTCAATAATGGTTTTCAAAATTTTGATACCAATAGTGATCCAGACGGAACAAGTAATCTACAAACTATTGGAGCCCATTTAAATTATAAAAGGGGAAGTTTTGGTTTAGCTGCTAATGCGTTTATTCAAACAGGAGAACGGCAAGGTGAAGTTGATGTAAAAGGGGCTTATTTGCTTGGGTTGGATTTAACTTATAAAGCATCTCCTAAAGTTGGTTTAGGTGCTGGCTTAGAAATAATTAGTGGTAATGATGGAAATGCTGGAGAAACTGGAGCATTCTTCCCGTTATACGGAACCAATCATAAATTTAATGGCTTTATGGATTATTTTTATGTAGGTAACCACGCTAATTCTATTGGGTTATTTGATGTTCATGTAAGTGCGAATTTCAAATTAAGTGAAACTTCCAGTTTAATGGTTAAAGCCTTGAATTTTAGTGGTGAGCAAGAATTAGCAAGTGGCGAAAAATCATTAGGAACGGAAATCGATTTAGTTTACAAGAAAGCCTTTAAAGGTTATAGTTTAGTACTTGGGTATTCCCAAATGTTTGCTTCTGATGGTATGTATGAATTAAAAGGCGTAACAGAAGCTGATGCAGCAGGTGGGCAAAACTGGGCTTGGGCGATGTTGGTTGTAAAACCTAGGTTTTTGAACTAAAATGGTAATTTAATTTATTTATTGCGAAAAGACATTTGTAAAAGAGACAAAGCAGATACTTTATTTAATATTTTTTATATTTATGATAATAAAGACAATTGAATTTGCCTTTAAATAGTTCTTTTTGACTTTAGTGTGCAAATAGGTGTGCATAATTGTAACTATTCAGCAGTTATAGGTAAAAAGGGCTTTTGTTGAAAAGCCTTTTTTAGGTTTTCCAAGACTCGAAGTTTATTTTTTTTAATAGTGGAGATGTATCCTCTAATGGATGCAAAGTACCGGGCGTTTGTTTGTGACCTAAAACAACCCGATACTTTTTCTTTGACCTTTATCATTCTCAGGTCCCTTTCAGCTTGGTTATTATCAAAAGGGACATGGGCCTGTTCAATGAACCTAAGAAATAGGTATTTTTGTTTCTCTAGCGCAAAAGCGAGTCGTTGTTCATCTGTTTTCTTGAATTTTTTATCATAAAATTAAAACACGATACTATCATTGACTTATCAACCAATGTCAATAAAAACAGTGGTTTCCTAGAGAAAAATAAAGAACTTAGAATAAATTGTTAATAACCAAAAGAATTTCCGCTGAATAGTTACTATCTTAGTAGAACTAAGCTTAACTATTTAGTTAGGTGCGACTTAAAGAATAAAATCAATTATTTATTCATGATAGATAGAAAGACAGAGAAAAGAGAGATAATAGATTTCTATAAATTCATAGAAAACAATCCGATTTTTAGACAATTTTCGGTAGATGAACTATTGTTTACTGCTTACGACTGTCCATTAGAAGGTTCTCCTGTTGACTATTCTACTGAAAAAAATTACTTCTGTTATATAATTAAAGGTGGTGGAAAATGGAAAACTCCAACAGATGAATATTACCTTACCGTTGGCGATGGTGTCTTTTTAAAAAAAGGTGTTCATCGTGTTTTCAAAATTTTAGATGGTGACTTTTGCGCGTTACTAATTTTCATACCTGATGAATTTATAAGACAGGTTATTATAAATGATACAGATTTGTATGTTTCTGAATCTTACAATGAAACAACTGATTCGGTTATTCCTTTAAATCTTGATAACAGCTTAATAGATTATTTTAATACGGTACTTAACTATTTTTCTCAAGAAAAACAACCCTCCAAAAGCTTGCTTAAAGTGAAATTTAAAGAGCTGATTATAAATATTGCTACAAGTGGACATAATCCTTTAACAACAAAATGTTTTAAAGAAATTTGTCATACAGGAAAAAAACTACTTAAACCAATAATGGAAGAGAATTTTGTATTTAATTTAAAATTGTCAGATTTCGCCAAATTAAGCGATAGAAGCTTGGCTACTTTCCATCGAGATTTTTCAAGAATTTATGGAACAACACCAGGAAAATGGTTAAAAACCAAAAGAATTGAATATGGTAAGTATTTACTAGAAACTACTGATATGAACATAAATGAAATCACACTTGATTGTGGGTTTGAAAATACGTCTCATTTTATACGGGTTTTTAAAGGGTTTTATGACTTTTCACCATTGAAATACAAAAAACAAAAAATCGCAGCACTTTAAATTTGAGATTCTTAGAACACTTTTTGATTTTCTAAACAAATTTTATCTCGATTAGTTTCCTTAAAATTGTTATACACTATTTTAAATAAATTATCATGAGAACAAAAAACCAATTTCACGGACATGTTAGACTAATTGTAGTATTTATACTTATTACTTTCCAAAGCTGTAAATCAAGCTCCCAAAACATTGAAGATTATTCCGGCGAGTTGGTAACTTTATGGAATGATAAAATAATACAATACGCCATAGCAGAAGACAATCTTTTTACCCTAAAAGGTGTTCGAACAGTAGCTATGATGGATGTCGCTATGCATGATGCACTAAACGCTATTGTTGCGAAATATACCACATATGCCTTTAAAGGAGATGCCTCTAAAGCAAACCCTATTGCTGCAACTGCCCAAGCAGCCTATGAAGTTGCTGTTAGCCAATACCCAGACAAAAAAGACCAATTGAAAAAAGAACTTAACTATTGGTTAACTGCTGTAAAGGATGAAGATTCAAAAAAAGAAGGCATTCTTCTTGGTAAAGAATCTGCTGAAGCCATCTTAAAAGTTAGAAATAATGACACTTGGAATGAGCAGTCGGAATACACTTGGCACCCTATGTCACCTGGTGTTTATGCCGAATTTAATGAGCATAGTGGTACTCCTGAAGGGTTTATATTTGGTGCAGGCTTGTCTAAGGCAAAAACTTTTTTATTAAAGAGTTCTGATCATTTTAGGTCTCCACCTCCACCAGAAATAAATAGTGCTGAATACACAAAAGCTTACAATGAAGTAAAAGAAGTTGGAGCAACCGTAAGTACTACTAGAACAAAAGATCAAGCACATTTTGCTATGTGGTGGAAGGAATTTTTAGAAATCTCCCTGAATAGATTGGCTGATGACTTAATAGAGAAAGAGAATTTGAATCTTTGGGACGCAACACGTTCTGTTGCCTTGTTAAACATGTCCATTTATGATGCTTATGTCTGTGTTTTTGATAATAAATTTCTCTATAACCATTGGAGACCCTATACTGCTATCCGTTGGGCAGCCAATGATGAAAATCCAGATACAGAACCAGACCCAAATTGGAATACACTTCATAACCACACCTACCCATTTCCATCGTATCCATCTGCCCATGGCACAGCAAGTGGTGCTGGCATGACTGTACTTGCAAATACTTTAGGATTTGGTGATAACTACGCATTCACTATGACCGTTCCAGAAGTTGATAGCGCAGGCCCGATGTCTGAAAAAATGAAAATGGATCCACCAGAGCGAACATTCAACAGTTTTTCTGAAGCTGCTCTTGAAGGTGCGATGTCACGACTTTATCTCGGTATCCATTTTAGATATGACTCGGAAGAAGGAAACATATTAGGAGTAAAAATTGGTGAATATGCCAGTCAAAACTTCCTAAAACCATTGGAATGATCTGATTAATAAAATCTTACATACAATTTTTTCGTATATTTAATAGCATTAAAAAATACGCAAAGATACTATGGCTTCAACTAAAAAGCATGTTAATGAACTATCGAACTCAGGTTATTAGCTGTCCTTGATTAAATAAAAATCACTTAACATCGTATTTGCATTGCTCTTTGTGGTTCTGGATTGATTTTTTGATAACCAAAAGCTCCTATATACTGCCCTCTAACGACACAATTTTAATTAGTCTAGAATATTGCTCACTACGAGCATAAAAAAGCATTGAACCAAAATTGTGATTTTTTGGACTAAAAACATAACTCATTGATTATAAGTTGTTTTAATTTTGAATTATTAATATTTAAAACATTTATCATGAAAACAGTCAAATTAGTTTTAGTCCTTATGGTGTTTACTCTAAATTATACACAAGCACAACAACAACAACAAGAAAATCAAACAACTTCTAAAAACAATGACATTATGAAAACTTATGTAATCGAACGAATTATTCCAGGAGCAGGAGAATTAACAGCAGAACAACTAAAAGAAATATCTCAAAAATCGTGCACAGTTTTAAAAGAAATGGCATCAAAAATTGAATGGCAACATAGTTATGTTACAGGAGATAAAGTGTATTGTGTTTACAAAGCAGAAAATAAAGATTTAATTGAAAAACATGCACATAAATGTGGATTTCCGGCAAACTCCATAAACGAAGTTGCAACAGTAATTAGTCCCGCTACAGCAGAACAATAACCAATAAAAGAGAAGCTTTATACTTTTAAATCAGCTTCTCTTTTAAAAGATTATTAGTAAATTACTAAAAATTATAGATTATGCCAATTTATATGGATTTTCACGACGTACCAAACGGTATAACAGCAAAACACGTTGCTGAAATGCATCAGGCCGATTTAAAAATTGAGCACAAATATAACTGTCGTGGATTAACCTATTGGTGTGATGAGAGAAGACAAACTGCATTTTGTTTAATTGAAGCCCCTAATGAACAAGCAATTATAGATTTACACGAAGAAGCTCATGGCGATATGCCACAACGTATTATTGAGGTAAACGATACTATTGTAGAATCATTTTTAGGCCGAATTGAAGATCCAGAAAAATCACAAAACACAAAACTCAATATTATTAACGACTCAGCTTTTAGGACATTGATGGTTTTTAATATAAAAAAGAACGTTTTAAGAACTGAAAATATTGCAACATTACACGCAGCGATTCGTGGTTATAACAAATCAATAATAAATTGTGTTAGCAATCATAATGGACGTATTGTTAAACAAGATGTAAATTCATTTTTAATGTCTTTTACCAGTGTTACAGATGCTGTTGAAAGTGCCATTAAAATTCAAGAATTGTATAATTGTGTGATTACTCCAGATTTGGAATTTAACATAGGTATAAGTGCAGGAATTCCAGTTACCGAAAAAGAAAGTATTTTTGAGGATACCATAAATGAAGCCAACTATTTGTGCAAAATAATTAAAGACAAAATAATTCTATCCCCAGAAGTTAAAGATTTATTTGAAAGTGAGAATCAAAACCATCCAATTAACATAAAAGGGGTTAAATCATTATCTGTTGTTGAAAAAGAATTTCTCGTAAGTTTATTAGAATACACAGAGACGATATGGAACCAATCGACTACAAGCGTATTAGATTTTAGTAAAAAATTAGGTTACAGTAAATCTAAACTATATAGAATGATGATGTCTATAATAGGAAAGTCTCCGAATAGTTTCATAAAGGAGTATAGATTGAATAAAGCACTTGAATTATTAGACAGACAAGTATTAAATATTTCTGAAATTGCTTATCAAACAGGTTTTAGTAGTCCAACTTATTTTTCAAAATGTTTTTATGAGGCTTATGGTATTTTACCATCTAAATATATTAAACTGCAATTAGCATAAGCCAAAAATGATAAAAAAGCATCCTTCTCGACACTAGCAAGTCTGCAAAAGAAAAGCCAGCAGGAAACAGATATGTATAATTAATTGCTTGGTTCTAGGCTACTTACTAAAATCCTCCTAGATTTTTTATTCAGTTTTTATTTGCTAAATTATGTTCTTAACCACTCAACCAATCATACGTAACGGCGTTAAACGAACCTCTCAAAAAACACACACAATTCTAATTTATATAACCTAAGCCAGCAAACAAGCGCGTTAGGGATTGCAGCGGCATCCTTTGTGGGAAGTTTTTAGAACTGAAACTATTTTTGAAGCGAGAAGTATATTGATAATTCAGATCCTGAAACAAGTTCAGGACTGCTTCGCAGAAAGATATAGCGGAAAGCCCGACCCTTTTGGGTAACGCCCAAATGTTTAGTTTTCCATTTTTCATGGGAATGACAATTTTAACGGAATTCCAAGACAAGCCTTGGAAAACTCTTTTTAATTTAGATTTTAGTTTTAGTTTATTGTAATTTTGCACTAAGTAAATCGCCTTATCGCTTTGTGCTGAACTTGTATCAGTATCTGTTTGTTTTAACTTTTAAGTTGATTTGAAAAGTTACTGAAACAAGTTCAGCACTTGGGAGGAAAGTCCGAACACCGTAGTGCAACATAGTGGTTAATGGCCACCAACCGTGAGGTTAGGAAAAGTGCAACAGAAAGTATGTACAGGTAATGCTGTAGTGAAACCAGGTAAACTCTATGTGGTGCAATGCCATGTAAACCAGTTTTTAAGGGCGGCACGCGCGATGCTGGAGGGTAGGCAGCTAAAGTGTATTGGTAACAATACATTCAGATAAATGATAAGGTATTCTTGTTCTTTTTTAGGATCCCGATAGCTATCGGGACTGAAACGCGTTCAGGATGAACAGAATTCGGCTTATAGATTTACTTGTCCATAAAAAAACCCTTCCTGAAATTTCAGGAAGGGTTTTTTGGTTATGGTTTGGTTGGTGTTGTTAAAAAAATTATTTTGATGAATAGGCTAAATCTGGTCTAATATTCCCTTCAATTTTTTCATAGCGTAAGGAATTAAAGTACATATCATTTATAGCACTTTGTAATTCTTCTCCAATTAAAGCTTTATTTTCATTACTTTTTTTAGCGTAATCTGCGGCATCTTTAGCGGCTATTGCAACCATATAATATTCTCCATCTGTACCAAATCCACTTTTATATACGCGATAATATAGTTTGGATGCTTTGCTTGAATATAAAGTTTTTAAAGCTTGCAATTTTTCTTTCACAATAGCACGGTTACTTGGAGTTATGTATAGCACATGATTTTGCCTGTAGTTTTCTCCTTCCGGCGTTTGGGTAATTCCATTTGGCATATAAGACAGTTCAGCATTTAATGTTATGATATAATCAAGTTCAGTATCATAACACTTGTCCATACGATCGAAGAGGTTTGATATTTTTTCTGCACCTTCTTTTTCAACTAATTGAGCAATAAAAGAGGGTTTATCCAAATCTGCATAGTTTGCAATAGGGCTTATATACATATAATGTGAATTAATAGACGTTAGGGTAATCCAACTTGCGTCTGTTATTTTATGTTTATTGACCATATCCATCATTTCTGCCAGAATACCTTCATATTCCATAACATGGGAAGGCTTAACAATATCTTCGTGTACACGGAATTTTTGTTGTGCTTGCGAAAAATTAGTTACTAAGCATAAAAAAACTACTAATATAATTGTTGATTTAATTGTTTTCATATTTATAATATTTTAAATTGGTTTAATAAATAGTAATTAATTAGTTTGTTGGAGCAGGTATTCCCAATTGGTTAAACAGTGTTTGATTATCGTAAAAAGCATCTTCTTGAACCGCTTTCCCATCTTCATTAAACGTCCAAACACTCATCCCTAATACATTAACTTTTTTATTGGTTGGTGCATTGCCTAAAAATTCACCTGTATTGGTGCCTAAAGATCTCCAAGTAATAATGGCTTTGTTATCCTTGATTTCTGAATCTTCCAATACGATTTTAAAATCTGGAAAACCGGTAAAAAAACTGGTCATCATTGCTGCATATTCATCTTGATTATTTACTTCGCGCTTACCATTTGCATTTCTAATCAAATTTGGAACAGAGATGGCCTTCATTTGCTCTTGGTCGTTATTATTCCAAACTGATATCATATTTTTTATTGTGGTGTATATTTCTTTTTCATCAACAGACATATTATTTACTGCTTCAATTTCTTGGAGTTCAAAAATCACTTCGGAAGGGTCCCAATACCCATAATTTTCAACAATTTTGCCATCAATAAATCTTGCAGTTAAATGAACTGGAATGTGCATTTTTTTACCATTAGCAGCCAAAGTGCCAGCCCAAGTGCCCCAAAAATTAACCCATGTTTCTCCATCGTCATCAACAATCATTTCATAAACTTGTCCGTTTTTTTCAAATGCGCGTTCGCTATAGTTTACATCATTCTGTTTATGGTATTCAGGAATATCCTTTGATGCCATTTTAGATCTGTTAAAATTTGTTTTAGACGTGTCGGCATAATGACTCACTAACGATTCCCAGTTTTTAGTGTCATAATCGTTAATAGATTTTTTGAAAGTTTCAATTTCTGGTGAAGATTGAGTGTACCGTTGTGGTTGGTTTTGGCAAGCAACAAAAACAATAATTGCTAACCCTAATAAAAAAAGTTTTTTCATTGGTTGGTGGTTTTTAGTTAATTATTAAAAATTGTCCAAAAACATAGATAAGTTATAAATGGTATTCGTGCTATAATCGAATACTATTTAAGTAAAAATGATAGACACTGGGGTACTATCTTAAGGAGGATTCTAATGTACTGAAAAAAAAGGAATTAAAAAAAGAAAAAATTTAAGGGTTATTCTGTTTCAAAAAAACTAAACATATTACCGCCGTAACTTTTAGAATAGCTGTAATGGTTTAATGACGCTAGATCAGTATGCTTTGAATGTTCAATAATAAGAATACCGCCTTCGAGCAATATATTATTTTGAAAAATTAATTCGGGGATTTTTGAAAATTGTCCTACTGAAAAACTATAGGGTGGATCAGCAAAAATAACATCCGCTTGCATTGATGTTTTTTCTAGAAATTTAAAAACATCACTTTTTATAGTTTGAATAGGCATTTTAAATTTTTCGGCTGTTTCATTTATAAATTTTATACAACCAAAATCTTGATCTACGCAAGTAATTTGCTCAGTGCCTCTTGATGCAAATTCATAACTAATATTACCGGTTCCTGCAAATAAATCCAAAACAGAAATGTCATCAAAATAAAAATGATTATTAAGAATGTTAAACAACGATTCCTTCGCCATATCCGTTGTAGGGCGTACAGGTAGGTTTTTTGGCGCTATAATTTTTCTACTTTTATATAATCCGGAAATAATACGCATTAAAAACTTTTTATTAAAGCAAAATTGCTGTGATTGCTTGATGGTTGAGCAGCATTGTTATATTTGTAATTATCATCCCTACTTCCCAAAAAAACAAACCTAATGTACTTATAAGCCATAGCGTACAATTCATCTTTAGAATCAATATCACCAATAAAAACTAAATGAAGTGTTTCCGGGTTTAATTCTAATTGTTCTGCAGTAAATAGAATATAATAGATAAAGTCTTCTTTAGTGCTATAATCAAATGTATTATACAGCACAAGTTTAGAATTATTAATTACAATCATCTCAAAATGATTTTTGCTGACATTAACATATATTTTTGGAATATTAGAATGCTTTTCAATCCATAATACTTGTTCAACTAAAATTGTAGAGACATGTTTAAAAGTAAAAGTTCCAAACTTATCATAAATAAAATTATTAATATTTATGTATGGCACGTAAACATTAACACTATCATTTACAGTAATGTCATCGTAAGTTATAAAATCGGATTTTAAAATTTTTGAGTTAAACTTTAAATAATCGGCTAAACAATCTTCATTAAATAAAGGTTTTGGCACTAGTGTAGAAAGCTCGTTATCATGTATTACAAACACACGACTAAAACTGTTTTTTAAAACATCATCTGTGTTAAACACATGCTTTAACTGATCTAATAACGCTATGGGGTTTAGTTTTTTATCAAAGTAAATTTCTTTTAAAGCAGAAATTGTATTTGTTTCTCTTTGTAGGGTACAAAAAGAAAGTCCACTCAAGCTTATTTGAATGGACAGTTCTAGATTAGTTAGTTTATTTAAATTGTTAGTCGTTTGCGCCATAAGTTAGGGGCCAGTTTCCGTTTGTTTTAACTTCATCCATAGATCCTACTCGTAAGGCATTTCCATTTACCGCTTCTGCTGAAATTACTTCGTTTTCCTGACTTATTAAATCTTTATCCTGATCGTATAAAATGACTGATTTTTTTACCAAAGCTTCAAATACCGGTATTTTAGTATCGCTTTGTTCTATAAACCCAGCTTTAAGTTCAAACTTAGCACCTTCTTTGCCTACGGGAACGTTCATCATGGTTTTGTATCTATCTGATCCTTTAAATAAAGAATCTTTAACCGGAACAAACCCTAAAGTATCAATAATAACTATATCTTTAGTCATATCTACCCCAAACTGCTTGGTTAAAACTTCATCAACAATACTAGAATCACGGCGTTGGGTAATAGTGTATTTAGCAGTATCAATAAAAGTTACAAGTTTATCAAAATTATCTGAAAACTTTCCAGTTACTTGTTTGTGGGCTAATTGTGCATCTCTAATGTCAATTAAACTTTTAATAACCTTTGCGTAGCGTTTTTCTTTTGTTTGATTAAATAAGATAGGGTTGTAAATAGACATAAACGTTTGATACCCTAAAAAACCAATTAATATCCAAAGCGCTATGGTTAAAACCGGCTTAAATTTTGAAGGTACAAATTTGTCAACCAGCTTAACCAAGCCAATTGTAACAAGAATTACAGCAACTGCAATTAGAATGAATTTTAACATAGTTATAAATATAAAGTTTATTAATGGTATTTAGCAAATCTACAATTTTTTTTTAATCGTAAAAACCAAAGCGCGTAAAAATCATTTCTATATTTGAATAATTTATAATTTATAGCCCATTAAATGACGTCATCCGAATTTTATTCCCTTATAAAACAACAGTTTCCGTTTCAACCTACGCTTAAACAAAATATTGTTTTACAGCAATTATCAGAATTTATTTTTAGTAAGGACGCCAACGCTTTGTATTTGCTGAAAGGCTACGCTGGTACAGGAAAAACAACCATAGTAGGTACCATTGTTAGTCATTTATGGAAAGCAAAAAAGAGTGCTGTTTTAATGGCTCCTACGGGAAGAGCGGCAAAAGTAATTTCTAATTATTCGGGAAAAGAGGCATTTACCATTCATAAAAAAATATATTTTCCAAAAAAAGAAAAAAATGGGGGTGTTAAATTCGTTTTGCAACCCAATAAGCATAAAAACACCATTTTTATTGTTGATGAAGCTTCTATGATACCAGATACCCCGGGTGAATCTAAATTTTTTGAAAACGGTTCGCTTTTAGATGATTTGATACAGTATGTATATTCTGGTCATCAATGTAAATTGCTTTTAATTGGTGATACAGCACAATTACCGCCCGTAAAATTGGATTTAAGTCCGGCTTTGGATGAAAATACACTTAGCTTAAATTACAATAAAGAAGTTACTAAAATGGAGTTGGATGAAGTGGTAAGGCAAGAACAAGACTCTGGAATACTTATAAATGCCACGGTTTTACGAGAGGCATTATCAAACTCATCCTATGATTCGTTTAAATTTGATTTAAATGGTTTTAGTGATATTGTTAGACTTGTGGATGGTTATGATATTATGGATGCCATAAACGACGCCTATAGTAATTTAGGCAACGAAGAAACTGCCATTATTGTTAGAAGCAATAAAAGAGCCAATTTATATAACCAACAAATACGCAGTCGGATTCTGTTTAATGAAAATGAATTAACCTCAGGTGATTATTTAATGGTGGTTAAAAATAATTACTTCTGGATAAAACCAACAACTGAAGCTAGTTTTATTGCCAATGGTGATATTATAGAGGTTTTGGAAATTTTTAAAATTGAAGCGCTTTACGGTTTTCGCTTCGCGGAAGTAAAAGTGAGAATGGTTGATTATCCAAAGATGCGACCATTTGAAACCGTTTTATTATTAGATACTATTGATGCTGAAACGCCATCATTACCTTATGAAGAATCAAACAGATTATATCAAGAAGTGATGAAAGATTTTGAAAATGAAACTAGTAACTACAAAAAATTTTTAAAAGTAAAAGGAAACAAACATTTTAATGCCTTACAGGTAAAGTTCTCTTATGCTATAACTTGTCACAAATCACAAGGGGGGCAATGGCATACTGTTTTTGTAGAACAGCCCTATTTACCAAACGGTATTGATAAAGAGTATTTACGTTGGCTTTACACAGCCGTAACAAGAGCTAAAGAAAAATTGTATCTTATTGGCTTTAAAGATGATTTTTTTGAGGAATAGAAATAAGTCGCAGTGTTCAGTTGCAGTATTCAGTGGCAGTGTTCAGTGTTCAGTGTTCAGTGTTCAGTGCTCAGTGGCAGTTTGCAGTTAGTTTCTTTTATAATATTAACTAAAAACAAAAAGTCCCCTTCGGGGATTTAGGGGAGAACAGATGGGCTTAGAAACCATAATTAGTATTTGTTTGGGTATTGGCTTAGCTGCTTCGGTAGGCTTTCGAGTATTTGTACCTTTATTTGCGCTAAGTTTAGCAGCTTATTTTGATGTTTGGGAACTTAATGAATCTTGGCAATGGATAGGAGGAACCACTGCCTTAATCACTTTGGGTGTTGCCACAATAGTAGAAATATTTGCGTATTACATACCGTATATTGATAACCTTTTAGATACTGTAGCTGTACCCTTGGCAGCTTTGGCAGGTACTGCCGTTATGATTAGTACTGTGGTCGATTTAAGTCCCGTAATTACTTGGTCGTTAGCTATAATAGCTGGTGGCGGAACTGCGGCGGCAATTGCAGTAAGTTCAAGCACCACACGGTTAGCATCAACAGCAACAACGGGCGGATTGGCAAATCCCATAGTGTCGACTATAGAAACAGGCACCTCGGTGGTTATGTCTGTAGTTTCAATTTTCATTCCTATACTGGCAGTCATTTTAGTTTTTATAATTTTATTTCTCATATTTAAAGTTTTTAAAAAGTTTAAATCTACTAAAGCTAAAAATCCTCAATAAAAATTCTATTTTTGAAACTAGAATTGAAACCTAATAAATGAAAATAATTTCAATGATCCCCGCACGTTACAGTGCATCTCGTTTTCCTGGTAAATTGATGCAAGATTTAGGAGGGAAAACCGTTATTCGTCGTACTTATGAAGCTACCTTAGCAACTCATTTGTTCGACGATGTTTTTGTGGTTACCGATAGCGCTATTATTTATAATGAAATTGTAAATAATGGCGGAAAAGCGATAATGAGCAAAAAGGAACACGATTGTGGTAGCGATAGAATAGCTGAAGCCGTTGAGTTTATGGATGTTGATGTGGTTATAAATGTTCAAGGTGACGAACCATTTACCGATAAAGAATCTTTAAGGAAACTGATTGAAGTGTTTATAAACGATACTAATAAAGAAGTCGATTTAGCGTCACTAATGGTTCATATTACTGATACGGAAGAAATAGAAAATCCCAATACCGTAAAGGTTATTGTTGACCAAACAAACTTTGCTTTGTATTTTTCGCGCAGCCCAATTCCTTATCCGCGAGATAAAAACGTGGATGTAAAATATTTTAAGCACAAAGGGATTTACGCCTTTAGAAAAGAAGCTATTTTAGACTTCTACAGATTGCCCATGTTACCATTGGAAGCCTCTGAAAAACTAGAGCAGTTAAGATATTTGGAATACGGAAAACGAATAAAAATGGTTGAAACTGATGTGCAAGGTGTTGAAATTGATACGCCAGAAGATTTAGAACGTGCTAAAAAATTATGGAAATAAATTATAAAAACATTAAAGTGATAGGTTTTGATGCCGATGATACCCTTTGGGTAAATGAAACCTATTTTAGAGATGCCGAATTAGAGTTTGCCAAATTGTTATCGCAGTATGAAACAGCAAACAAAATTGACCAGGAGCTTTTTAAAATGGAAATTGACAATCTTCCCTTGTATGGCTATGGTGTTAAGGCATTTACCTTATCCATGGTGGAATCTGCTTTAGAGTTATCAAATCATAATATATCAAATAAAACTATTCAAGCTATTTTAAACATTGGAAAGGATATGTTGAACAAACCTGTTGAATTATTAGATGGGGTTGAGGAGGTTTTAAAAACACTATCAAAAAATTACAGATTAATTTTGGCAACAAAAGGTGATTTATTAGATCAGGAAAGAAAATTAGAAAAGTCTGGGTTGACGGATTATTTTCATCATATAGAAGTTTTAAGTGATAAGAAAGCCTCTAATTATTCCAAGTTGTTAAATCATTTGGATATTGATCCATCAGAATTTTTAATGATAGGTAACTCTTTAAAATCTGATGTTTTGCCATTAGTAAATATCAAAGCACATGCTATTCATGTGCCTTTTCATACCACTTGGGCACACGAGCAAGTAACCGAAGAAGAAACTAATGGTAAGGCTTATAAAACGATAAAATCATTAAAAGATTTAATAAAATTATTGAATTAACTTGAGAATTATAGATTTAAATACATGGAATAGAAAGCAGCATTTTGAACACTTTTCTGCATTAGCAGACTCTTATTTTGCTGTAACAATTCCCTTTAACGTAAATAAAGCTTATCATTTTTCCAAGGAAAATAATATTAGTTTTTTTGCCAAGTATTTACACGATTGTATGTGCGCTATTAATGAAGTTGAAAACTTAAAATATAGAATAGAAAACAAGAAAATTGTGGCCTATGATGTTATACATGCTTCGGCAACTTTAATGCGAGATGATAATACGTTTGGATTTTCGTTTATTGAATTTAATGAAGATTTAAAGTCATTTATAGAAAATATTAAAATTGAAAAGGAACGAATAAATACTACCAACGATTTATATCCACCAACAAACGGATTAAATTGTATTCATTGTTCAGCAATGCCTTGGGTAAATTTTTCAGGACATAAAGAACCTGTTTCTGGTTTACAAGATTCTGTGCCTAAAATTGCTTTTGGTAAAGCTACTTATATGAATAATGAATTAATAATGAATGTTTCTGTCAATGTAAACCATGCTTTAGCTGATGGTTATCATGTAGGTTTGTTTTCAGAAAAATTTCAACAGTATTTAAACCTATAAAAATTAAATTAATACTATTTTTGCCTTTTGTAAAAGAAAACATACTAAATGAGTTATAAGAACTTTCCAATGGTGCCAAGAGTAATTTTTGGCAGAGGTAGTTTCAACCAATTAAATGATATAATTGCCCCGAAGCGATTAAATATTAAAGCACCTTTTATCTTTTTAATAGATGATGTGTTCAGAAATAATGCGTGGTTAACTTCCAGAATAAATCTATCCTATGATGATAGAATTATTTATATCTCGTCAAAAGAAGAACCAAAAACATCGCAAGTTGACGAATTGGTTGAAGAGATTATTTTAATGGCCAAAGAGCGGCCGTCTGGTATTATCGGAATAGGAGGGGGAACGCTTTTAGATTTGGCTAAGGCAGTATCCATTATGCTTAATAATGAAGGGGAAACAAAAAATTATCAGGGTTGGGATTTAGTTAAAAACCCTGCAGTATATCACGTTGGTATTCCAACCATTTCTGGAACAGGATCTGAAGTATCAAGAACAACGGTTTTAACAGGGCCAGAAAAAAAGTTAGGAATTAATTCAGATTTCACACCCTTTGATCAAGTTGTATTAGACCCTGAATTAACTAAAGATGTACCGCTAAACCAATGGTTTTATACAGGTATGGATTGCTACATTCATTGCATAGAATCCCTTCAAGGCACTTATTTAAATACTTTTAGCGAAAGTTATGGACTAATGGCTCTAGAGCTTTGCAAAGACATATTTTCAGAAGACACTTTGACCAAAGAACAAGCTGAAGATAAACTTATGATGGCGTCATGGCACGGGGGCATGAGTATAGTTTATTCCCAAGTTGGTGTTGCACATGCTTTAAGTTACGGGCTTTCCTATTTATTGGGAACAAAACACGGTATTGGAAACTGTATAGTTTTTGATCATTTAGAAGAATTTTATCCAGAAGGGGTAAAGCTATTTAAGGCCATGAAAGAAAAACACAATATAGAATTACCTCAAGGCATTTGTGCAGATTTAAGTGATAAGGACTTTGATACTATGATTAAAATTGCTCTAAGTTTAGAACCACTTTGGGAAAATGCACTTGGTAAAAAATGGAAAAGTATAGCAACTCCAAAAAAAATAAAGGACCTTTACAAAAAGATGTAATATGCAATGGCTGGCCAAATTTATTTATTTCAAAATTTTAGGTTGGCAAGTTGTTGGTAATACAAACGTATCCCAAAAGTCAATAAAAAAAGCAGTAATTATAGCGGTGCCCCATACGAGTTGGCACGACTTTTATATTGGTCTTTTATTACGTTCGGTTCTAAATTTCAAAACTAATTTTGTTGGCAAGAAAGAATTGTTTGTTTTTCCAATTGGTTGGTTTTTTAGAGCATTAGGAGGTGCACCAATTGATAGACATACAAAAGAAAAGAAAGTGGATGCTATTGCTAAGCTATTTGAGGAAAAGGAAGAGTTTAGAATGACTTTAGCACCCGAAGGCACGAGAAAAAAAGTAACGGAATGGCGCACAGGATTTTATTATATAGCCAAAAAAGCTAAAGTGCCCATTATCATGATTACTTTTGACTTTGAAAATAAACAGAATAAAATTTCAGAACCTTTTTTCACTACTGATAATACAGAAGCAGATTTTAAATTTATGTACAAGTTTTTTGAAGGCGTAAAAGGTAAAATTCCAGAATATTCTTAAT
>TARA_R110002051_G_scaffold55112_2_pt1 | contig 37550 bp, 33 predicted proteins | sample TARA_R110002051 | Tara Oceans TARA_R110002051 (sample SAMEA4397023) | marine metagenome | biome: Polar Biome; feature: [MES] marine water layer (ENVO:01000295) within the mesopelagic zone...; material: water (ENVO:00002006), including particulate matter (ENVO:01000060) such as...... | reverse complement strand
TGTTAATGAATTGCCTTTGATTTTAACAAATAAACTCTCCGAAACAGCAAATGGGGAGTATTTTTTACTAAATCAGGCTTCAATACAAGGGGCAATCAAGTCTTTAAAAAAAGGAAAGCTACAAGAAGCATATATTTATCATCCCAATCATGAGGAGATTTTAAAGAAGTTTACAAAAGAAATTCCATTGGTAGTTGCCGCTGGCGGTGTGGTTACAAATGATGAGGGTAAAGTGTTATTTATTTATAGAAATGATAAGTGGGACTTGCCAAAGGGTAAGTTAGACAAAGGCGAATCAATTGAAGACTGTGCCATACGGGAGGTTGAAGAGGAAACTGGAGTAAAAGGACTTAGAATTGAAAATTTCTTACGTACTACATATCATGTTTTTAAAAATAACGGTGTTAATACCTTAAAACAAGTTCATTGGTATGCAATGAAGACGGATTATAAAGGCAAATTAAAACCTGAAAAAAAAGAAGGTATCATCAAAGTTAAATGGAAAGGTCCAGTTAAGATTCAAAAAGCACTTCAAAATTCATATGTAAATATTAAAATTTTATTTGAAGGTGACTAGTTAGTATTTGGTATTCTGTAAATAGGATATTGCATATGTGCATTTTCATATAAGTTACTTTGCTTAAAGAGCCAGTTTAACTGTGAATACCAATTTGCTTTAAATTCTGGTTCAAGGTTTTTTTTGTTTTCGAAATTTTGTTTTAATACAGAATCATTTTCAAGCATTTTTAGTGCAGTGTCTTCAAATACGTAAGGAGAGAAGCCTTCTTTTTGTTGAAGTATGGTGTCAAAGAAATTCCAATTAAAAAAGGAATCTATAGCTGATGGTTCAAGGGTTTCTAATAGATATCTTGCGCCAGGTTGATTCAAAAATACAATAATGTCTCCCGCGAGAAAACGTAAATTCATTTCAGTTGAATTTATTATAGTATTACTATGTAAATAATGGCCTTCATAAGGGGCAGATACCGTATTATATTCTGCTATTTTATATGATTCAACACGTATGATTGTGTCATTTTTAAGAGGAGCGTAAATAATATTATTATTATCTAATCTTTGAATTACATTCTTCCATTGCTTTTTTATAATGTAAGCATTAGGAATCTTAACTGAATCCAAAGGTTTAAAATAATCACGATATTCAATTTCATTTTCAATAGGCATATTTCGATTGAATTTTAAACGAGGAAACCCAGTTACTTTACTAATTATAGTGTCCGCTTTATATCCTTTGAAAATAAACTTTGAAACCTTATTGCTATCTAATTGCCAGGCAATTGGATAGTAATTATTAGTTAGGACATCTTGTAATGCATTGGCGCGTAAAGCCTTAATATCATTACCATCTTTTTCAGTAATAAGTATCATTTTATGCATTAGCTGGTATGTGCCATCAACCCTTTGGTCATAGGGTTTTAACATGTGGGTTTCAACCATCATGCCAATAGAATTCCAAAGAGTTGAGTACCCTGTTGAATATCTAGGATAATCCATAAATTGTTGAAAACCTGTTTCTGGAGGTTTATTAAAAACATTTACGTAAGGTGTTATTTCTATGTTAGAATTTAATAGCGAATCTTTCAATTGAGGCATAAGTTTGTTATGGGTATACTCGCCTAATTTTCCACCAAGCTTATTATGTTGTGTAAATAAATGGGTAAGAGTATATTGGTAATCTGCACCATTACTTACGTGGTTGTCGATAAATACGTCTGGATTAACTAAATGAAATATTTTTGAAAAAGTTTCTGCGTTTTTTGTATCAGTTTTAATGAAATCTCTATTTAGGTCATAATTTTTAGCATTACCTCTAAATCCATATTCCTTAGGCCCGTTTTGGTTTGCTCTAGAGGTTCTATTTCTATTCAGAGCTCCGCCAATATTATAAATTGGTATAGTGGCAATGATGGTATTTATAGGAGATTCAATTTTTGTACGTGCTAAATCGCGAAATAATAACATGGTAGCATCTATACCATCGCTTTCGCCCGGGTGTATTCCGTTATTAATTAGCATTATGGTCTTATCTTTCCTTAGCTTTTTAAAGTTAAAGTCTCCTTCAGCACTATAAGTAACTAAGTGTAAGGGTTGGCCGCTATCTGTTTCGCCTATTGTTTGTATGTTTATACTAGAGAATTCTTTTGAAAGTTTTAGGTAGAATTCTATAACTTGTTCATAAGTGGCGGTTTCGGTTTTGTTTGAAATTTCATAAGGTGTAAGAAAATTAGCTTCTAGAGAATCATTTTTTTTCTCACAAGAAATAAAAAGTATAATTAGGAAAAATAATTGTAGTATTCTCATTGCCAATTAACTATTTCGGAAGATATTCTCCCTATTAGTTGGTAAAAATAGACAATACTTAAATGCTTTAAGCAACCTTAGTGATTTCGGTAATTATATTTTTGTCAATAGGTTTTAAATTAAATGTAATTAAATGATGGGTTTTGGTTTTATAAAATTCCCATTGCTTTTTATCATAGGGGTCAATTGACGAGGTTACAATATTGATTCTTATTTTGGCAGAAATGGGAATTTTTAGAAAGGCATCTAAAAATTCCCATCCATCCATTATTGGCATATTGATGTCTAAAAATAGAATGTCGGGAATTTGCTGTTCATGGTCAATTTTTTCAATGATACCATCCAAGGCAATTTTACCATTTTCATAGGACTGAATTGAATTGCATTCAACGTAGGTCGAAATTAATTTTTTTAATCCAAAAACCGTTATTGCGTCGTCGTCAATAATAGCGATTTCGTTAATTTTTGTCATTAAAGAATATTTTGAATTCCGTTCCTTTTCCCAGTTCACTTTTGACTTCTATTTTTCCGTTCATTGCATCTATTTGGTTTTTTGTAATATAAAGCCCAATTCCTTTGGCATCTTTATTAGTATGAAAGGTCTTGTACATGCCAAACAATTTTTTTCCGTACTTTTTTAAATCAATTCCAATACCATTATCTGAAATAGTTAAAATGGAGTAATTATTTTTTTTGACAGCACCAATGGTTATAATTGAATTTCTATTGGGGTCTTTATATTTTACAGCATTAGTTATAAAATTTGATAAAATATTTTCTAAATAAGTTGGAACTGATTTCACTATAAAGTTCGTCGGCACATTGTTCTTTATTTGTGCATTATTATTTAAAAGATAGGTGGCAAAATTTCGATTACAATCAATAATTTTGTCATTTAAATTAACTTCTTTTATTTCAATATTAGTATTCGTATTTATAGAAATAACATTGTTTAAATTGTCTAAAGTTTCTAAAAGATTATTAGAAGCTTCATTAAGCATTTGTATAATTCTGTTCTTTTCTTCTGCATCTTTTTCTGTTGCTAAAAAGGTTAGAAGCATAGAAAAATTTGCTGAATGTGACCGAAGATTATGCGAAACAATATGGGCAAAATTTAATAACTTTTTGTTTTGTATTGAGACAATGTTTATTATGTTTCTTAACTCAACTTCTTTTTCTTTTAATTGAGAAATGTCGAGACTTATACCTACTATGCCATATGCAATTCCTTTATTATTAATTAGAGGTATTTTTGAACTTAGAAAAGTTGTTTCTTTACCATCTTTTTGGATATTTACCTTTTCTTGTCCAATTATGGACTGTAAAGTGCGCATAACTTGTAGATCTTCCTTTCTTGATTCTTCTGCTGATTCTGAAGAATAAAGTTCAAAATCATTTTTATTTAAGATTTCGTCAGGGTCTGTAACGCCTAGGTAATCGCATTCTGCTTTATTTACTAAAATTTTTCTGGACTCTGTGTCTTTAATGTAAACGTTTACTGGTAGATTGTCAATAAGGGTTCTTAATAGTTTTTCGTTATCCAAGGATTTCGTATCTGCTTCAACTTGATCATGAATGTCTTGAAATGAACCAATTAAGCCAACAAGTTCACCTTTATTATAAATGGGTTTGCCACTTGCCATAACCCATTTTTCATTACCGTTGGCAGTTATAATTTGTAGTTTTAAATTGTTCCATGCTTTGCCGTTCTTTTGAGCTTCAAAAAGAGCCATAGAAATGGCATTTCTACTATGACCTTCTTTATAATAGAAAAGTGCATTTTCAATATTTGGAGTAAAGTGTGGAGGCACCTCATGTATTGCTTTGGTGGTAGCGCACCAAGTAAGTTGGTTATTAATTATATCATATTCCCAACGGCCAATTTTGGTAATCTCTGACTGTTGTTGTAACAGTATATCTTTCTTTTTTAGTTCTAATTCATTTTTAATGGTATCGGTTACATTATTTAATTGAATTATGACACCAATAATAGTTTCATCGGTATTATGCCAAGGTGCTGTAGTCCACTCAAACCAAAGTGCTTGGTTGTTTTTATCACTAGCTTGGTGAATACCCATTAATTGAGGTTTTCCTTTTAAACAGCTTTCTAATACGGTTTTCCATTTTGGGTTTAAATTAGGGAAAACCGAAAATAAATTTTTGGAGCAAGTGTTTTCTAAATCACTATCAAAAGTAGTAGTCCACTTGTCAGAAGTAAGTACAATATTAAAATTAGAATCAATGAATGCCGTAGGCGTTGGCAACTGCCTAATTAAATATGTATTGTCAGTGATTTGGGGAACTTTGATCATACGAGGTAATTTCTTACGAAAATAATGGGATTACTGTATTTTGCTATACATTTGTTGTGAAATGTTCTTTATTAGTTGTGTAAGTTCTATTCCTGAACTAAAGTAGTATTATTCTTATTTTTTATTAAAATATAGCTTAAAAGTACTACCTTGGTTAGGAGTGCTAGTAACTGAAATTTTTCCATTCAAGGCTTCAATTTGATTTTTAGTGATATAAAGGCCAATACCTACAGATTCCTTATTTCTATGAAATGTTTTATATAAGCCAAACACTTGGTCTCCATATTTTTCTAAATCTATTCCAAGGCCGTTGTCTTCAATACTAAGAACAGTATAGTTTTTTTCTTCTTCAATACTTAAAATTATTATCGGATTTTTATCTGGATTTCTGTATTTAATTGAATTAGAAATGCAGTTTGTTAAGATGCTATTGAGGTATGCAGGTAGGGCTTTAACTTTGGTGTTTTCAGGGATTTCATTAATTATTTTACCATTGGTTACTTTCAGTAGCCCAGCTATATTTTGTTCAACAATAAATACGCTATCAATTAAAGATAAATTTTTCTTTTCTTGATTTGCGCTTGTGTTTACAGCTACAACTTCACGTAATCCCTTAATAGTTTCAGATAAGTTGTCAGAGGCACTAAATAGCATTTTCATAAACTTATTGCGCTGAATATTATTGGCTTCATCATTAAGGAAATTTAATAGTAAAGAAAAGTTCGTTGCGTGTGTTTTAAGATTGTGTGAGACCATATGTGCAAAATTTAAAAGCTGCTCATTTCGTTCTCTTACAACTGAGATAGTGCTTTTTAGTTTGTTTTCTAGTTTGGTCTGTGTAGTTATATTTTCAATAGTGCATAAAATGTTCTTTGCGCCTTCTGTATTTTTAACAATTGTTCCAGTTACTTTAAGATTTAATTGATGTTTTTGTTTGGTGGAAAATAAAAACTTAACCGGTTCAAATGATCCTTTTTCTTTTAATTGATTAATTAAATCATTAGTCTTATTTCTAAAATTGGTTTTAACATAATCCTGAAAATTATGTTGTAAAAAGTGCTCTTTTTCATAACCGGATAGTTTAGAAAATTGGTTATTTACTTTCAAAAATACACCAGATTTTAAGTCTATAATCGCTAATCCAAAGGGGACTTTTTCAAATAGAGGATACTCTTCTACTTCTGTATTTAAGTTATTGTTTTTTTTAGGTATGCTATTCGTAATATTTTGAATTGTACCAATTATTCTATTACATTTTCCATTTTTAAATTTTGGTCTACCAATGGTATTTACCTCTATTAGGGTACCGTCCTTTTGTTTTAGTTGTGCTTTTTCATTCCATGGGGTTCCAAAATTAATAGCATCATTTACGGCTTTTCTTATAATGTTTTGTGATTCTCCATGGTAGAAATTTATAGCTTCTTCTAAGGTTGGTTTAAAATCTAAGGGTAAGCCGTGAATTTTATTAACAATAGGTGTCCAAATGACTAAGTTTTTTATAATGTCAATCTCCCAACTTCCAATTTTGGCAACATCACTTTTCTGATTTAAAATTAACTTGGTTTTACTAAGTTCTATTTCAAGTTCGTGGTTCTTGGTAATGGGCTCTATTTTAATAATAACACCAATAATATTACCATAACCATCTTTCCAAGGGTTAAAATGCCAAATTGAATCTTTAGAAGAATATTTACATTCTTTTGCATTGTATTTAAACTTAATATCCCTTAGGCCATCTAAACTATATTGAAGGCGTGTCTTTAATTGAATAGCTAATTCGGGAAACAAACTAGTAAAATTGTTTCCTTCGATTTCAGATAAGTCTAGCTGAAAGTTTGCCTGCCATTTTGGGGAAGCACTTATAATTTTAAAGCTAGCATCTATTATTACAATTGATGAAGGTATTTGTTTGATCCAATCTAACGAAAAAGATGGATTATTTTTGGATGTAAGCATAGTTGGAAAGAATTTTCCTACGAATTTATAAGAACTTTCCATTTGTAAAGCAGTAATTGTTGTGTTTTTGTAAAAAATTGTTGTTGAAACGTCGTTTTTTGTTGTTAGTTCGATGGACTACAACTATTTTCTTACAGAATTAGGTACCAGACCTGTATAATCTCCATTGTTTCTAATTACATCTCTAACAATAGATGAACTAATGTAAGATTTACCGGAAGAAGTCAATAAAAACACGGTTTCTATCTCAGATAATTTTCTGTTTGTATGGGCAATAGCTTTCTCAAATTCGAAATCGGCAGGATTTCTTAATCCTCTTAAAATAAAATTTGCATTTTCTTTCTTACAAAAATCAACAGTTAAGCCTTGGTACGTTTTTACTTTAATAGCTGGTATGTCTTTAAATGCTTCTTCAATGAACTGCATACGTTTTTCTAAACTGAACATGTATTTTTTATCCGCATTCTTTCCAATTGCGATGATAATTTCGTCAAAAAGTGTAATACCTCTGGTAATAATGTCATGATGGCCTAATGTTAAAGGGTCAAAAGAACCAGGGAAAATTGCGCGTCTCATACTATGTTTTTACTTTTTAAATATAAGTATTTTATGACAATGCCTCACATATGGCAAGTTCAAAAAGCATACCCAGTTCAATACCAGCAACTTTTGCTTGTTGTGGTAAAATACTTTCAGTAGTTAAACCAGGGGTTGTGTTCATTTCTAACAAATAGGGTTCATTACCAATGAATATAAATTCACTTCTAGAGAAGCCTGTCATTTTTAGAACATCGTATATTTTTTTAGAAGCAATAGAAACTTTCTCTAATTGCTCGGTATTTAATCTTGCAGGAGTAATTTCTTGAGATTTGCCTTCGTATTTAGCCTGGTAATCAAAAAAATCATTTTCAGAAACAATTTCTGTTATTGGAAAAACTGTTGTTATGCCTTTAATTTTTAAAACTCCAACAGAAACCTCTGTACCTTCAAGATAACCTTCAATAATAATTTCATCATCTTCCTTGTAAGCTGTTTCAATGGCACCCCTTAATTCTTCAGATTTATAAACTTTGGTAATACCATAACTGCTACCAGATTTATTTGCCTTTACAAAGCAAGGTAGTTTTACCTTATTAATTATTTCCGTTTCATTTATTTCATCACCTAAATTTAAATAGTATGATGGTGCTGCTTTTATGCCGTATGGTTTAAGAACACTCAATAAATCTCTTTTGTTGAAAGTTAAGGCTGCTTGATAAAAATTACATGAAGTATGTTTAATTCCTAGTAATTCAAAATAAGCTTGCATTAATCCGTCTTCACCGGGAGAGCCATGTATGGCATTAAAAACACAATCAAATTTTATTGATTTGCCATTTAGGAGAATAGAAAAGTTATTGCGATCTATGGGTGTTTCGTTATTATTATCGTCCACATATACCCATTTATGTTTAAAAATATGAATTCTATAGAGGTCAAATTTTTCCTTATCAAGAAAATTATAGACTACATTTCCACTCTTAAGCGATATTTTATATTCGCTAGAATAACCGCCCATTATAATTGCTATATTTTTTTTCATACCCATGGTCTATTAAGAATAGTTAAAGCAAAGATGAAGCATTGCAAGAAAATAAAAAAGAAAACGCCGTGCATTCACACAACAAAAATGATTTTGGTAATACCATAACTATAAACCAAAGCTGTTAAAAGGTATGTGGGCATTTACTATATTTGTCAGGTCAAATAATAAGTATGAGAAATTTTTTCAATTTTTTAAAAAGTAAGACATTTTTAATTCAATTAGGTCTTGCATTATTGGTTTTGGTATTAACTATTTTTCTTGTTTTAAGATATTTAAGTAGTACCACAAATCATGGCGAGTTTGTTGAGGTGCCTGATTTTTCGAAAAAATCTGTAATGGATATGAGAAAATCAATAGAGGAAGCAGGGTTAAGGTATGAGGTATTAGATTCGGCAAATTATAATCCAGATTATCCAAGATTTTCGATAATAGAACAAAACCCATCTGCAGGTGCTAAAGTAAAAGCTAATAGAAAAATATATTTAACGGTAAACCCATCAGGATATAAAAAAGTTACCGTTCCAAAAATTATACAAGTAACAAAGCGTAATGCTTCTTCAATGCTAAAAGCAGTAGGTTTAGATGTGGAAAGAGTTACTTATGTAGATGAATTGGGTAAAGACATGGTTTATCAAATTAAATTTAAAGGAAAGTATATTAAACCAGGTGATAAACTTCCTAAGACATCAAAAATAGAATTGATTTGTGGTAATGGAACTATACCCGAGAGTGCCATCATTAAAGCTGAATCAGAACAATAAATGGAGCATATAGAGCAACCCGAGAATGAGGATGGTGAACTTTTTGAACATTACCGTTTTGTAGCGTCTAAAGGGCAAGTGCCACTTAGAGTAGATAAATTCTTAATGAATTTTATTGAAAATGCTACAAGAAACAAAATACAGCAATCAGCTAAAGATGGCCATGTTTGGGTCAACGACGAAATTGTAAAATCTAATTATAAAGTAAAAGCTGGCGATGAGGTAAAGGTTTTATTTGAGCACCCGCCGCATGAGTTCCTTTTAGTTCCAGAAGACATTCCTTTAGATATTGTTTATGAAGACGATGTGTTACTAATTGTCAATAAACCTGCAGGTATGGTAGTACACCCAGGCCATGGTAACTATTCTGGAACACTGATTAATGCACTTATTTATCATACAGATAATTTACCGGCCAATAGTAATGAAAGACCAGGCCTAGTTCATCGTATAGATAAAGATACATCTGGTTTATTAGTGGTAGCTAAAACCGAAGCGGCAATGACTCATTTAGCGAAACAATTTTTTGATAAAACTTCTGAGCGAGAATATATTGCTTTGGTTTGGGGTAATATTGAGGAAGATGAGGGAACGGTTATTGGTAACGTAGGTAGAAATCCTAAAAATAGATTACAAATGCACGTTTTTCCAGAAGGGGAAGATGGTAAGGAAGCGGTAACACATTTTAAAGTGTTAGAACGTTTAGGATATGTAACACTTGTTTCATGTAAATTAGAAACGGGTAGAACGCATCAAATACGTGTTCATATGAAATATATAGGCCATACATTGTTTAATGATGAACGTTATGGTGGTGATAAAATTTTAAAGGGAACTACATTTACTAAGTATAAACAATTTGTAGATAATACGTTTAAATTATTGCCCAGACAGGCTTTGCACGCTAAGACACTTGGTTTTATTCATCCTGTTACTGGTGAAAAAATGAGTTTTGATTCTGTGGTGCCAGAAGATATGACCAATGCCATAGAAAAATGGCGAAATTATAGTAAAAACAGTGCAGAATAAGATTCTTCAATAGCACTATTTGAACTCTTTTTTGTCTTTAGTAGGTCTTACAATTATTCCTTTTTATTTTTAGGCTTTTAAAATTACATTATGAAAATTGTTATTTCACCGGCTAAGTCTTTGAATTATGAAAGCGAATTGCCAACAAGTGAATATTCGTACCCTGAGTTTATTGAAGAGGCTGAAAAATTGAATAAGATATTAAGAAAAAAGAAGCCTAAAGCCCTTTCTGAATTGATGTCTTTATCTGATAATTTAGCTAAATTAAATTGGGAACGTAATCAAGAATTTGAAATTCCGTTTACCAGTGATAATGCAAGGCAAGCTATATACTCTTTTAATGGTGATGTTTATCAAGGTTTAGATGCATTTACTTTATCTCAAGATAAGATACAAACAATGCAAAAAACCCTTCGAATCCTTTCAGGACAATACGGAATATTAAAGCCGTTGGATTTAATGCAACCGTATCGTTTAGAAATGGGAACGTCATTAAAAATTGGCAGAAAAAAGAACTTATATGAGTTTTGGGGAGAACGACTAACCAACGCATTGAATTATGAAATGGAAGAAAATGAATTACTGGTAAACCTAGCTAGTAACGAGTATTATAGTGTATTGCAGCCCAAAAAAATAAAAGCCACTATTGTTACACCAATTTTTAAAGATTGGAAAAATGATAAATTAAAGATTATTAGTTTTTTCGCTAAAAAGGCCCGAGGTTCCATGGTGCGGTATATTCTAGATTCTAACGCAAACACGCTGGAAGATATAAAGTGTTTTAATTTAGATGATTATGAATTTAGTAAGGAGCATACCCTAAAAGAAAATGAACCTGTCTTTATTAGATAAAATATAATACGCCCTTTTTCGTTTATGAGTATATATAAAATACACTCATGAAAAGGGTTTTCTTTCTTTCTTTAATTTGCATAGGCATTTTATTCTCTTGTACAGACCGTGACGATAATGTCAACTTGGTGAATATTCGAATTCAAAATAGTACATCTTTGTTTATTAGTGAAGTACGTATAGCTCAGAATGACACTATTTATGAAAATATTGAAGCTGGTAAGTTTTCAAAATATATAGAGTTTGAAACCGCATATGCTAATGCTGCAATTACAATACTTACAGATTCAACAAGTTTAAATTATTTTCCGGCAGAGTCTATAATGGACACTTTACCAGTTGGGTTTTATACCTACGAAATAACTTTAGATGAAGAAAACCAAGTTGGACTAAATTTTAGAATAGACGATTAAGGTTTATTTCTTTTTATTGATTTTTATTTTCTCTTCAATTGTAGGCCTCTTTTTAATTTTTCGAGGTCTTCTTGCTCCATACGAATTATTCGATATTTTTCCTTTTCTAGATTTTTTATCTCCTTTTCCCATATCTTCTCTTGTTATTTTCTTTCATTTAAAGTTAGTGATTTAAGAATGAACAGAATATTAAAAGTGTTCAAGAGGTGAAATCCGTAATGTAAAAAATATTTCTTTTGAAGTGATTTCAAATTAGGTAGGTAATAATTATAGATTAATGTTTTCATCTCATATTAAATGATTTGAAACTGTTTCTTTAATTACTAATTCTGATACATCTAATAAGACTGTTGACAATCTTAAAAATAAAAAAAATATAGATTTATTACCAATAAATTATAGTGTGTTCTGGTATAGGGTTTATTTTTAATTATTAAAATTAAAAACTTAACAAACTAAAAAGAGTCTTGTTTTTAAACAAGACTCTTTTACGAGAACACTATATGAAAATGAAAATTTTATTAGCTTAATTACATTATAAAGGTATGTTGCTTTCTCAGTTTTTAGCAATATTTGTTGTCAATATGCACTTTTTTGTGGTATACTTAAGGTATTATGATATTTCAATAAAATGATGCTGTAAATTCTCTTGGAATAGCGATATTTATATTCGAATTTTAGCAAGTTTGCCATAATGGTATGGCCATAAGTATTTGAAATATGCAACAACAAGAGAGGTTGGCAGAGTTTAAGAAATCTGTCCAAAATAAGTTTAATGTTTATAATAGTCTTTTTCTAAATCTACCTTACAAAGATATTGATGATGTTGGTATGTTAATACCATTATTACTAAACCAATCAGAAAAAGGTTTAAGCAGCGGTCTTAACCCAAAAGAAATTCTTGAAAACTTTTTCGAGAATTTTGTAGAAATAAAATCTGAAAAAGAACAGATAGATTTTATGTTTCGCATTATACAATATGTGGAAAGACAGGTTGTACTATATGATAGTGTGGAAGATGCAGCATTTCCTAAGTTGCAAAAGCATTCTAGTTCTTTATCGTTGAAAGATTATTTTCAATTGGTAGAAAAAAATAATTCATGGGATACTATTTGGGATAAGCTAAGCAGCTTTAGTGCAAGAATTGTATTAACGGCTCACCCAACACAATTTTATACTCCTGCGGTTTTAGATATTATTACCAATTTAAGAACATTGATTTTAGAAGACAAAATTGATGAAATAGATGTAGGGTTACAACAATTAGGACTTACTTCCTTAATAAATGCAAAGAAGCCAACACCTTTAGATGAGGCCAAGAATATCATTTATACATTAAGACATGTATATTATGATGCAATTGGAGATATGTATGCATATATAAAAAGTAGCGTAGGTTCAAAGAAATTTGAGAATCACGATATAGTTAAATTAGGATTTTGGCCAGGTGGTGACCGCGATGGCAACCCATTTGTAACAGCAGATATCACAAGAGATGTTATGAATGAGCTTCGTTTAACTTTAATGAAGTGTTATTATAATGATTTAAAAGGCCTTGTGCACAAACTAACATTTAAAGATGTACAAGAGCCATTGCAAAAGTTACGTTCCAATTTATACATTGCCATGTTCGATAGTTCTAAAGATATTGGTTATGACGATTTAATAGTACCATTAGAAGAAATTAGACTAATACTCATTGAAAAATATCAAAGCCTATACTTAAAAGACTTAGAGCGCTTTATTGATAAGGTAAAGATATTTAAAGTACATTTTGCTACTATTGATATTCGACAAGACCACAGTATGCACACCAAAGTAATGGTAGAAGTACTTAAAAAGAATGGTTTTATAAAGGAAGAATTGAATGAGTTGTCTGATGAAAAACTAATTGATATTCTTTTACATGAGAATTTAGAATTAGTCCCAGATGATTATGAAGAAGATATTGTAAAAGATACCATTAAAAATATCTTACAATTACAAACCATACAGGCCAAAAATGGCGAAGAAGGTTGTAATAGATATATTATTAGTAATTCTGAGGATGTATTCTCTATACTTTTTGTGTATGGATTATTTAGATGGTGTGGTTGGGCAAATAAAGAAATTACCTTTGACATCGTGCCTTTATTTGAAACAATGATTGGTATGGATACAGCCCAAGAAACCATGCAGTTTTTGTTTAATTTACCAGAGTATAAAGCCCATGTAAAAAATAGAAATCAAAAGCAAACCATTATGCTTGGTTTCTCTGACGGTACAAAAGACGGGGGGTATTTAAAAGCAAACTGGTCTATTTTAAAGACTAAAGAAGAATTATCAGAAGTTTGTGATGAACATGGCATAGCAGCTATATTTTTTGATGGTAGGGGAGGACCGCCAGCAAGAGGTGGAGGTAAAACACATCGTTTCTATGCTGCGCAGACCAATAAAGTAGCTAACAACGAAATTCAACTTACTATACAAGGGCAAACAATAACAAGTACCTATGGTACAAAAGAGCAGTTTATTTATAACAGTGAGCAATTATTAACTGCCGGATTGTCAAATACTATTTTAGGTAAGGAAATTGTAATTTCAGATTCGGATAGAAAGTTAATAGAAGAACTTTCTGATATGAGTTTTAAAAAGTACGATGACTTAAAACATCATGATAAGTTTATGCCTTATTTGGAAAATATGAGCACACTTAAGTACTATACAAAAGCTAATATTGGTAGTAGACCTGGTAAAAGAGGAAATAAGGCCAAATTGGAGTTATCAGATTTACGCGCTATTTCTTTTGTAGGTTCTTGGAGCCAGTTAAAACAGAACGTACCTGGATATTATGGTATTGGTACAGCTTTAAAAAATTTAGAAGATGATGGTAGATTTGCTGAAGCGCAAAGGCTTTATAAAGAAGTGCCATTTTTTCAAGCGCTGATGATGAATAGTATGATGAGTCTTTCTAAATGTTATTTTGAATTGACAAGTTATATGAAGGAGAACAAAGAGTATGGGGCATTTTGGGAAATACTACATGCTGAGTATAAACTTTCAAAAGCAATGTTGTTGAAATTATCTGGAATGGAAATTTTAATGCAAAAAGAAGCTATTTCTAGAGAGTCTATTAAAATTCGTGAGAATATTGTTTTACCATTATTAGTAATACAACAGTACGCATTACAAAGAATTGGTGAAGGTACCGAGTTCAAAGAATTCTATGAAAAGATAGTAACTAGGTCTTTATATGGTAATATTAATGCTAGTAGAAATTCAGCATAATTTAACTTTTTTAAATAATAGAAGAGCCGTCTAATTTAGGCGGCTCTTTTTGTATTACTCAAACAAAGCTATAAGTTGCTTGTATCCTAACCAACTGCAGGTGCCATCACTAGTTTTATATGTTTCGTATGCATTGCTAAGAACGTAAGTGTCAACGGTAGTACAGCCACCTATTTGTAGTTCTCTTAGCTGTAGCTCAAAACGTATTAGTTCATTAATATTAGCTTCGGTTAAAAGTATAGTAGAACTATTTAAACTAGCTGTTAAAACACCATTGTTATTAATTATTCTTATGGTTTGTTGTTTTCCAGCAAAACATCCAACTGAGGTAATTTCAATGGTAAAGTGTTCACCATATTGTAGTGTCTCCACCATTGTAGGCAATCGCTCTATTGGTGTTTTATTCTTTTTAATAGAAGTTGTCCCATATATATTAAAATTAGTAGTTAACAAAAAAAGGCTTAGAAAAAATAAACTCAGGTGTTTTTTAGTTGCCATATTATAATCAATTATTATGCTAATAATTTAGAGGGTTACTATTTAAAATGACACCATAATTAAAAGACTTTAGAAAATCTATAATGTGACAGAATTCTACATTTTTGTGCTCAAAAGAGCATAAAAAGTTTCAATTCCATAGGCTATTTGTCCAATTTTTAAATTTTCATTTGGGCTATGTTGATTATTGTCTGGGTTTACCATTGGAACTATAAAAGCGGGTATTTTTAATTCATTTATAAACGGCGAAATAGGAACGGTACCTCCCATAATTCTAATTTGAACAGGTTTTTCTCCAAATTTATTTTCCATTGTTTTTACAATAAAATTGCCGTATGGGTTATTTAAATCTGTTCTAAAAGCGTTAGTAACGGAGCCTTCTAATACAGTTGCAATTTTATTATATTTTAAACGGTCTGCCATAGTAGGTTCAGAGTTCATAACATGGTAACCCTGGTTTTTAATATGGTCAATTACTAATTTCTTTAAGCGATTACCATCAGTTTCAGGCACTAATCTTAAATCTAATTCAGCTGTGGCTAATGCAGGTACAATTGTTCTAGCTTGGTCTCCAATCCAGGCAGAGCCTAATCCTCTAATATTTAGTGAGGGATATTGCAAAGCTTCTTGATAAAAACTACCTACTTTCTCTGGATTAGTTATGGCTAAACTAGCATTGATTTCTTCGGTATTATCTGGCACGCTTTTTAATATTTCAAGAGTGGCGTCATCTATAGTAATACCATCATAATATCCTTTAATTAAAACCTTGCCTTCCGTATCTTTCATAGATGCCAATAACTGGGCCAATTGAAAACCTGGATTTGGCGCATAATTCCCATAATGCCCACTATGCTGAGGTTTAATTGGTCCGTATGTAGAAATTGAAAGTGTTGTAATGCCCCTACAACCATAAACTATTGTTGGTTTTCCAGAAACATGAACAGGTCCGTCATTAATCACTAAGAAATCTGCTTTAAGCAAATCTTTATAGGTGCGAACCGCTTTTGGTAAAGGTGCACTGCTACGTTCTTCTTCACTATCTAATATTACTTTTACGTTATAGGGTATGTCAACATTCTCTTTTCTTAAAACATCAATGGCATTTAAAAACATAACAATTGGGCCTTTATCATCTGAAGTGGAGCGCCCAAAAAGACGCCAATCATAATTGATGTCATCAGTTAAATCAGAAAAAGACTCTGTTTTCCATCCATCTTCGGTTTTAGATTTTAGCGTTACTTTATAAGGGTCCGGTTGGTCCCATTTAGTGGCATCAACAGACTGTCCATCTAAATGCATATAGAATAAAATAGTTGGCTTACTGTCATCCATAGGTAATGCTGCAAAGAATAGTGGTAAACCTTCGGTTTCTAGAATAGAGCTGTTAAAACCACGTTCAGTAAATTTTTTTCTTAGCCAATAAAGATTGGTGTCAATATCATCTGCATTTAAAGCATCGTTAGGTATGGCCACAAAATCTCTTAATTCTGTAATGGCATTAGCTACTTTAGATTTTACAAGAATAGAGTCTTGAGCGTAGGTAGAAAAGAAGGATAAAAATAACAGGTAAGAAAGTAATTTTTTCATAAATGTTCTCATAGATATATTCTTTAAAAGTAAGTAAAATGATGTGAATTAAATCTTAATACGCTTCCTTCATTTGTTAAGGTTTACGGCATTATTTTTTTATGGAGACTATTAATTGCAATATTGACTAATTTGAAAATTTGTTAATGAAACGTAGTCAGTGAGTTATCGGGAATTTGGTGTATTTAGTAACAAAAAAGGTTGCTATTATTAGCAACCTTTTTATAAATAAATTTTGGATTCTTTTATTCTATGATTACCTGTTTTTGAAAACTACCGATAGTAGTTACACCTTCTATAAAATAGTATCCAGATGGCAAATCATTAACAAGTAATCTATAATTGTTTCCTTCTACCAAGTAATTAGACGGGTTAGCAAAAGTTTTAACCAATCTGCCCATAGTGTCATAAATATTTATAGTAGTCACGTTCATAGGGTTAGGCGAATAGAAGTACACATAAAATACAAATGTTGCAGGATTAGGAGCAATAAGCATAATAATGGAATCGACCGAAATAGTAGCCGTATCCTCGTAATTTCCATCTAATGTGGTAGCTGTAATAAGTACTTCACCTGGGGCAACAGCAGTAACAGAACCAGAAGAATTGACAGTTGCAATTGTAGGGTCACTACTAACCCAATTAATAGTTTTATTAGTGGCATCATTAGGTGTAATAGAAACAGGAAGAGTTAACTGTTCTCCTACAATCATCGAAGCAGAAGAAATATCTAGTGACATGCCTGTCACCGGAATAACATTTCTTATAATAGTAAGTTGTTTTTGGTATGTGCCAGTATCGCTAACACCTTCAACAATATAAACACCTACCGGTAGCTCATTAATTAGTAATCTGTAATTATCACCTTCAACCAACACAGATGAAGGGTTATTAAAACTTTTTACCAATGAATTACTAGCATTATAGATGTTTATGGTATTTATATTTAATTGACTTGGAGCATCAAAGAAAACATAAACAACATAATCTGCAGGGTTAGGAGCCATTAACATAACAACGTCAGATACCGGCTCGGCACTAACAGTTAGGCTAGCACTTGCAGTAAAACCGCCATCTTCAGTGGTAGCTGTAATAAAGGCTGTCCCCTCAGAAATACCGCTTACGTTACCAAATTCATCAACAGTGGCAATAGAAGTATTACTAGAGTTCCAAACTAATGTTTGGTTACTGGCGTTACTTGGAATTATCGAGGCATTTAGGGTTTTTATGGTGCCTACTTGCACCGCAGCTTCTGAAACATCAAGATTTAAACCTGTTACCGGTATAATTTCTCTTTGTATAGAAAAATCTATTAGATAATTTCCAAAGTCACTAATACCTTCAACAACATAATTTCCTACTGGTAAATCATTTATTAAAAGTCTATAATTTTCCCCATCTAAAATGGCACTTGGGTTACTAAATGTTTTAACAATACTATTATTACTGTTGTAAATATTCAATGTTGTAATATTTAATGGAGTAGAGGAACCGAAATAAACATAAACAACGTAATCTGCAGGGTTAGGTGCTATTAACAATTCAACCTCTGGAGCTGCATTTACAGATATAAATACTGATGCTGTAAAGTTTCCATCAACAGTTGTTGCTGTAACTATGGCGTCGCCAGTTGAATTTGCCGTTAGTCTTCCATTAGCATCTACCGCTATAATTGCTGAGTTATTTGAAGACCAATTAATAGTTTTGTTATCTGCATTTTGTGGAGTAACTGTAGCTGTAATAACTTTTGATTCTCCTTCAGTCATGTTTAATGTTTCCTCAGATAGTGAAATTCCATTAACTGAAATTAGAGCCCTTTCAACAGATATTGTTGAGGTGGCAGTAAATTGGCCATCATTAGTAATAACACTTATGGTAGAAACACCTTCACTATTTGCAGTTACCACTCCATCAATACTTACTGAAGCAATATTTACATTACTTGAGTGCCAAGTAACGTTGGTATCACTAGCATTTAAAGGAGTAATGGTTTTAATAAGATTAATAGTTTCCCCTTCAGTTAATACCGCATTCTCTGGTGAAACGGATACGTCGGTAACTGCTATTAGATTTGGCGTATTTATATCAACAAAAGCTGAACAAGGAATAATTTCTACGGGACTTGCGCCATTGCCGTTACTAGGTTTTCGCCATCCAACCGAAAGATTATCTCCGCCACCACTTTCATTCATCAAAGCTTCTATGTAGTAGTTTTCTCCTGCAACTAAATTAATCCCAGCAGATTTTTGTGTGGTATATTTATTCCATTCAGAAAAGCTTGACCAATTATTATGATAAGCAATTCTTGTTTTGTTTTCAAAATTGTCGTCGGTACTTAAGTTTAATTCAACATTATCGTCACCGCTTACCCAAAAGTAGTACGTTCCTGTTTCTGGTGCTTGGAGAATACCTTTTACTCTAGCCCCATAGTTATCGGCAACATTAACTGGAATTGAGAAATTATCTAGTTGTTTTATATTGCTCGGATTATTTGGATAATTTGCATTAGCTTTTAATTCGGCAATCGTTGTTCCGGTAACGTTATTGAACGTTTCCATTATAATATGATTGGCACATGGATCTGGATCCATTTGGTTTATCCAATCTTCAATTAGCTTTACTGCTTTTTCATCAACCTTATTTTTAGAAATAGGAGGCATCATTATATTTGGGTCAGATGAACTGGTTCTATGATATAAAATGGATTTTTCCGCATAACCAGGTACAAGAATTTTTTCGCCAGGGATGCCAATAGGGGTGTTTGTACCAGCATCTAATAATCCAGTTTGCTGTAAACTATTAAACAGTCTAAGGTCAAATTGTGCTCTGTCTCCTGTAGCACCAGGTCTATGGCAGTAAGCACAATTTAAGTCCATATAGGATCTTGCTTTCTCTTCTATTGTTGCAGAAGGATCATCTAATGCCTTATAGGTTTGAAAATTATGGGTAGCGGCATCACTAATTGTTGCATTTAAAACACCTAAATGACTTAGAGTTACTAATTGGTTGGCAGTTCTACCAGTTTTTGCATAGGTGTAGTCGCTATTTAGATAACGAGTGTTCGTACCTAATGCACCGCCTGTTTCTGGATTATGACATGAGATACAATCTTGATTAGATGGATAGCTCCATTTTTGTATTGCTGTGCTACCATCTGCTTTGGTTATTGTAATGTTTTCATCTAGACCCGATGCTAATAAAACGGCATCAGTCTGTGCCTCGTTCCATTTGTATGTTGCGAAGTAAAATGAACCTGTACTTGCTTTTATTGAAAACCTGGTTTCTAATCGTTTTGTTATTGCCGGGTTATTTTCATCAATAGGCATTTCGAAATGTTTAATTAAAACAGTTCCTTTAGGAAATTGCCAATCTCCATTTTCTGAAAATGAAATTTGCTCGATTGAAGTATTGTGAGTTCCATTATTGGGTATGGCCATCCAACGTTTCTTTTCGGCACCATCTGACCAAAAAGATTCAATTAATTCATAGGGAAGAATACCTTGGTTTGGCTGTAATGTTTGTAAATCTGAAAATGCACCCGTTTCAGATAATAGTGAAGGCAAACTACCTTCTAGTTCACCTTCTTGTCTTAATTTATAAAGAGAAACATTATTTCCTTGACTTAAAAGAAAAAGCTCTCCATTATTGTCTTCACCGAAAGATATAATATTGGTTGGCGAAAATTGGGTTATTGTTTCGTATTCACCGGTAACGGTGTCTACCGCCCAAATTTCCTAACCTACACCATAATCTGCACAAATATATTTTCCGTAATAGTCGGGCATTGCCGAACCTCTATATACATATCCGCCTATTAGGGCATTTGCATCTGATCTTGGGAATGCCACTAAAGGGCCTTCGTGAGGCATGCCATCTAATAAATTCACGCATGAAGTACCTCTGTTATTATAGCCTTCATATACGGGCCAACCATAATTTTTACCTGGTTTTATGATGTTTATTTCTTCATGTGTACCTTCTCCAATTTCACCTATATAAAAGGTGCCTGTAAGTCGGTCCTTCGTCATTCTATGCGGATTTCTATGACCAACTGTATAATATTCTTCAAAGCGACTTCCATTTGGACTTAAAAATGGATTGTCATTAGGTATGCCATATCCTACACCTGAAATTTCATCTGAGAAACGCCCACCTTGAGGCATTTTACGAATGGGAGAATGACTTTTAGTAGGGTTTTGATCTACATCTATTCTAAGTACGCCGCCATCTAAATTTGTAGTTGTAATTTGAGGTTTACTGTATGCAGATTGGTCTCCTGTTGGGATATACAAAAAGCCGTCATTTCCAAAAGCCATGCCGCCACCTCTATGAGTTGAACTGAACATGCGCATTTTAATCATTTCTAAATCACTATTGGGTACAACGGTAAGGTTAGTTGGGTTTACTTCTATTCTTTTTAGTTTTAAAAAACCTCCCCAATAATCTTCTCTGGAACAGCCAAAACCACTTAAGAAACTATCTGGGTAATTACGTCCTTGACCATCTTTAGTGGTGTAAAATAGATAGAAATAATTTTTTCCAGAAGTACCAAATTCGGGATGAATTGAAAGGCCTAAAAACCCACCATCCCAAACTACGCCTACTTCATTAGATAAATCTGCTAACAGATTTTTGCTAGTAACATTGTTGTTGTTTTCAAACCAATATATTTTACCATCACGTTGGCCAACAACTAAAGTATTTGTATTTGGTATTGGAGTAAATGTTAAAGGAGAATCAAATTTTATATTAGGGAATACACTTATATAAGGGTCGCTAGCATTAGATTTATCTGGGAACGAACCATTTAAAAATGCCCCTATAGGTTCTGGATTATCTAGCCCTGAACCTGCAAAATAGGGTATGGCACTTAAAAGTGATAAGGAGATAATAGCTAAAGCAATTTTTTTTGAGTTAGTTAGTGGTAGTTTTATTTTCATTCTTGGCTAGGTTTAACCCGATAAAAATAAAATTGTAGGTGCTAAGGAAATTATTTTATCGATTAACATCCAATTTAATTGGTGATAAAGCTTCAGAACCTTATTGTGTATTTAAAATCTTATAGCTAAATAGCTTAGGATGTGTGGTTTTACGCTAAATTTTAAAGACTGTTTTTTATAGAACTTATTAAGTTTTATAAAAACTGATTGTTCCGTAAAATTATGTAAATGAAAAAAAGAGATCAATAAAGCAAAAGCTATTTATGGTTTTTGATTTTTAATAATTTTATCAATATTATTCTAATTAGGAGAATAAAAGGGAATCCGTGTAATAACAAATCAAACCAATCCATAAATTGCATTCCTTTAGCTCCTCCAAATAACCATTTTAGTTTACCCCAAATATGAGGTTCAGGAAAAAATGGAGCTAAACCTAAGGTTAGACATAGTAAAATAATCAATTTCCAATTATTTAAAAACTCTCTCAAACTAACGTATTAAGTTGACGAAATCAGCAGTTTTACCAGTTCCATTAGCTGTCAAATGTTTTATAAAAGCGGACCCAATTATAGCCCCTTTGGCAGTTTTAGTAGCTTGTTTAAATGTTTCTTTATCTTTAATACCGAAACCAACTATTTGTGGATTCTTTAAATTCATAGAAGCAATACGCTCAAAATAACTTTCTTGCACTTGACCAAAGCCAGATTTTGAACCAGTAACACTAGCAGAACTCACCATGTATATAAATCCGTTAGAGGCATCATCAATTTGACGAATACGAGCATCGCTAGTTTGCGGTGTAATTAGAAAAACATTCAAGAGTCCGTATTTTTTAAAAATAGCTTCATAATCTTCTTGGTAAACATCCAACGGAAGATCAGGTAAAATAAGTCCGTCAATACCAATTTCTTGACATTTTTCACAGAATGCCTCAACACCATATTGTAGCATTGGGTTAAAATATCCCATGATGATCAATGGTATAGAAACCGTTTTGCGAATATCTTTTAATTGGTTAAAAAGTATTTCGGTCGTCATTCCATTTTTCAATGCAGCAGTAGAGCTTTCTTGAATTGTTGGTCCGTCTGCAAGAGGGTCACTAAATGGTAATCCAATTTCAATCATATCAACACCGTTTTTTTCTAAATCTTCAATGATTTTAACGGTATCGTTCAATGTAGGATAACCGGCGGTAAAATATATAGAAAGAAGTTTTTTGTCTTCTTGTAATCTTGTTGTAATTCTATTGCTCATAATAGGTTATGCTAGCTTAAAATAATCAATATATGTGTTCAAATCTTTATCTCCACGACCAGAAAGGCTGATAACGACAACGTCATCTTTTTTGAATTTTTTGTGTTCAAAAATGGCAAAAGCGTGTCCCGTTTCAATTGCGGGAATAATACCTTCTAATTGTGATAATTCTAAACCTGCGACCATAGCTTCATCATCTGTAGCAGAATAAAACTCTGCTCGGCCAGATTTATAAAGGTGCGAATGCATAGGTCCTACACCAGGATAATCTAATCCCGCAGAAATAGAGTAGGGCTCTGTAATTTGGCCGTCTGGTGTTTGCATTAGCATTGTTTTACAGCCATGGATAATACCAATTTTACCAAGAGCCGATGTTGCTGCACTTTCTCCAGAATCTACACCTTTGCCGGCAGCTTCAACGGCAATAATACCAACCTCAGGTTCATGTAAGAAATGATAGTATGTGCCAGCTGCGTTACTACCACCACCAATACAAGCTACTACATAATCGGGGTTTTCACGCCCTTCCTTCTCTTTTAACTGCCATTTTATTTCCTCTGAAATTACAGACTGAAAACGTGTAACCATATCTGGGTAAGGATGCGGGCCAATGGCAGATCCAATAATATAATGGGTGTCTACCGGATTATTGATCCAATCTCTTATTGCTTCATTGGTAGCATCTTTTAGTGTTCTGCTTCCAGATTTTGCAGGTCTTACTTCAGCACCTAACATTTTCATACGGGCAACATTAGGAGCTTGACGTGCAATATCAATTTCACCCATGTAAACAATACATTCCATACCCATTAAAGCACAAACGGTAGCAGTGGCTACACCGTGTTGCCCAGCACCGGTTTCGGCAATAATTCTAGTTTTGCCCAGTTTTTGTGCCATTAGAATCTGACCAATAGTATTATTTACTTTGTGTGCACCAGTGTGGTTTAGATCCTCTCTTTTTAAATATATTTTACAGCCATGTTTTTCCGAAAGTCGTTTGGCAAAATATAAGGGAGAAGGTCTGCCTACATAATCCCTTAAAAGCTGATTGAATTCTTTCAGAAAAGAATCTTCATACATCAGTTTTAAATAATTTTGTCGAAGTTCTTCAACGTTTGGGTACAACATTTCGGGTATAAAGGCACCGCCAAATTCACCGTAGTAACCTTTTTCGTCAGCATTATAATTCATAGCGCTTCTTTAAACTTTTGTAATTCTTCAATATTTTTTAACCCGGGTTCTATTTCAAACTTACTGTTAACGTCAATAACGTAGCAGTATTGAGATTCGGGTGTTTTTGCAAACTCGTTAATCTTTTCCAGATTATTTAGACCAATACCTCCGCTTAAAAAGAAAGGTTTGGTAGATGGATAATTTTTTAAAACGGACCAATTAAAGGTAAAACCATTACCACCAGGTAATTTTCCTTTGGTATCGAAAAGGAAATAGTCGCACACATTTTCATAGGGCAATAAAACATTGAAATCGAATTCTTCTTTTATGGAGAATACTTTTATAATGTCTACTTTATGATTCATTTTCTTTAATTCAGCTGCAATTTTAGTACAATATTGTGGAGTTTCATGACCGTGTAATTGCAAGCCTTGTAATTGATGTTCGCTAACCATACCAATAACATAATCAATATCGGCATCAACAAAAACGCCTACTTTGCTTATCGTATGCGGAAGTTCTGGAATCTTACCTTCAAAAAACCGAGAAGAAGGTTCCCAGAAAATAAAGCCTAAATAGTCTGGTCGCAATTGTGCAACTTCAGATGTATTTAGTTTCATCCCACATATTTTAAGCTTCATTATTTTTTCAGGTTTTTGATGAATTGAATGGCACTTTTCCCAGGATTATCTGTCTTCATAAAATTCTCACCAATTAAAAAACCTTCATAACCATAAGGTTTTAATTCTTTGATGGCATCAATAGAACTAATTCCGCTTTCAGAGACTTTTACAAAATCATCTGGTATCAGTTTTGATAACTTTTTACTCGTTTCTAAACTAACCTCAAAAGTCTTTAGATTTCTATTGTTTACACCAAGCATATCTAAACTAGGCATTATAGATTTGTGAAGTTCTTCTTCATTATGTACCTCTAATAATACATCTAAACCTAAGCTCTTAGCCAGTTCAGAATAGGTCTTGATTTCTTGCTTTGTAAGTATGGCCGCGATGAGTAAAATGACATCTGCCCCATGTGCTTTTGCCTCTATAATTTGATATTCACTAATAATAAATTCTTTACGTAACAGCGGTAGCTTAACAGAAGCACGGGCTAAAACTAAATCTTCTATAGACCCGCCAAAGTATTTAATATCAGTAAGAACGCTCATACCGCAAACTCCAGCTTTTTCATAACCCTTAGCAACCTGCCCAACATTTGCATTTTGGTTGATGCTTTCTTTAGATGGAGACCTGCGTTTAAATTCGGCAATAATACCGGAATCACTATTTTTAAGGGCTTGAGCCATAGAATTAGTGTTCCTTTCAAAAAGCACAGAAGCTTCATATTGAGACACCGGAATAATCGATTTCTTCAACACGACCTCTTTGCGTTTATCGGCTACTATTTTTGAAAGTATATTAGCTCCACCTGACCTCCCCAAAGGGGAGGAACTTGATATGGCTTTATTTTTTTTTTCAGAACTCATTTTTGTTCTTTTTAGTTTTTTTAATATTCCCCTGTGGGGGTTAGGTGGTTAGGAGCTCCCTTATTAATTTTTACTTAATTCCTGTATTTTCTTCAAAGCAGCTAATCCGTGTCCGCCCAATAATGATTCTTTGGCTTTTACAAAACCTTCTAGAGGTGTTAGGTTGTTTACCGTGGCAATAGCGATACCCGCATTGGCGCACACCACATTATTTTGTGGTTCAGTACCTTTACCCTGTAAAACATTAAGGAAAATTTGAGCAGAAGAATCAATAGAATCTCCTCCAACAATATCGCTTTGCATTATTTGTTTCACACCAAAATCAGATGGTTTTAGCATGCTTTCGGTATGATTGGAAATAGTTTTAGTATTTCCTGTTAAAGAAATTTCATCGTAACCATCTAACGCATGTAGAACGGTAAAATTTTTATCGGTTTTTTGATAAAGATATCCGTACATACGAGCCAGTTCAAGGTTAAAAACACCTACCATTTGATTTTTAGGAAAAGCAGGGTTCACCATTGGTCCCAGCATGTTAAAAAATGTTTTTACCGCTAAATCTTTTCGAATAGGTGCCACATTTTTCATAGCAGGATGAAATAGAGGGGCGTGTAATACACAAATGCCCGCTTTATCGATACATTTTTCAAGAAAGCCAGCATCATTACTAAATTTTATCCCTAGAAATTCCATCACATTACTACTACCACATTTAGAAGAAACCCCGTAATTACCATGCTTGGTAACTTTTACACCGGCACCAGCGGTAACAAAAGAAGCCAGTGTAGAAATATTAAAAGTGTCTTTACCGTCACCACCTGTACCACAAAGGTCAATAGGGTTGTAAGCAGATAGATCTACTGATAAACACAAATCTAACAATGCATCCCTAAACCCCTCTAACTCTTCAATAGTAATGCTACGCATCATATAAACGGTCAAGAAAGCCGCAATCTGACTTGTGTTGTAATCACCTTTTGCAATATTTACTAAAATGCGTTTAGCATCTTCTTTAGAAAGTATCTCGTGATTTATAAGTTTATTTAGTGTCTCTTTCATAGGCCCCACCTAACCTCCCCAAAGGGGAGGAATAAAGGTCTCCTTATTTATTTTTATTCGTGTTAATTTTCATCGTTCAAACTAATTTCCTCTTTGTGAGTTAGTGGTGTAACCAATTTTCTAACATTTTTTTTCCTTGTGGAGTAAGTACAGATTCTGGATGAAATTGCACTGCACGTACGTCATAAGTTTTATGGCGTAACGACATAATTTGTCCGTTTTCGTCAATAGAAGAAGCTTCTAGAACTTCAGGCAAATCAGGATTAACAACCCAAGAATGGTACCTGCCAACTTCAATTTCTTTTGGTAGTCCTTCAAAAATAACATCCTCTTTTGTAATTTTTATAGTTGTGGCAATACCATGATACACTTTATCTAGGTTTATTAAAGAGCCACCAAAAACTTCAGCAATGGCTTGTTGCCCTAAACAAACACCAAAAATGCTTTTGGTAGGAGCGAATTTTTCGATGATTTGTTTTAATAATCCCGCTTCATCAGGAATACCAGGACCTGGAGAAAGTACAATTTTATCAAAAGCATCAACCTCTTCAAGGGTAAGTTGATCATTACGTTTTACAATAACCTCACAGCCTAATTCCTCTAAATAATGCACTAGATTATAAGTGAAACTATCGTAATTATCTATGACTAAAACAGAGTTACTAAACCGCTTTAAAGAGGAAAAGTTAGATTGTTTTTTATTTTTATGTGTATCGTTCATTTTAATTTTCAACTTTTGATAAGCCTTATTTTAAATCTCCCTTAGGGAGTTATATGTCTTCTGCTATTTCTAATGCCTTGGTTAAAGCACCTAGTTTATTGTATGTTTCTTGTAATTCGCTTTCAGGGTTTGATGCAGCAACTAATCCGGCACCAGCCTGATAATGTAGTTTATGATTTTTGCTTAAAAAAGTTCTAATCATGATGGCATGGTTGAAGTTTCCTGAGAAATCCATAAAACCGATAGCGCCACCATAATACCCACGACTCGTTTTTTCATATTTTTCAATAAGTTGCATGGCCATATGTTTTGGTGCACCACTTAATGTACCGGCGGGAAAAGTATCTGCAACCACTTTCATTGTAGGGATGTCGTTTTTCTTCATCCCGGTAACTTTAGATACTAAGTGTATAACATGAGAGAAAAATTGCACCTCTCTATAGTTTTCTACCTGTACCACACTACCATTTCTACTAAGGTCGTTACGGGCAAGATCTACTAACATTACATGCTCACTATTTTCTTTATCGTCGGTCTTTAATTCTTTGGCAAGTTGTGCATCTTGTTCATCATTTCCGGTTCTTTTAAAAGTGCCCGCTATAGGGTGAATTTCAGCTTTACCATCGCTGACGATCAATTGCGCTTCTGGTGAACTACCGAATATTTTAAAATCTCCATAATCGAAATAGAATAAATAAGGCGACGGATTTACGGAACGTAACGCTCTATATACATTAAACTCATCACCTTTAAAACCTTGAGAAAAACGACGGCTTAAAACCAACTGAAAAACATCGCCACGTTGACAGTGCTTTTTTGCTAAGTCTACATGTTCTCTATATTCTGCATCTTCTAAATTAGATTCTCTTTCGCCTTCTATTTTAAAATTATAAGTGGCAAAATTTCTAATATTTAAAAGTTGTTCTAATTCAGGAATATTATTCTCGGTATTATAACAATGTGCAAAAAGATAAGCTTCGTTCTTAAAGTGGTTAATAGCAATGATATTTTGATAAACGGCATAGTAAATATCTGGAATATGAACTGAATCTTCTTTAACCGAAATATGTACATCTTCAAAATAACGTACCGCATCATAAGCCATATAACCAAACAATCCGTTGTTAATGAATTTATAGTCATTAGTATCTGCCTTAAAGGTTTTACTAAAAGCATCTATAATATCTACAACTTCTGTTTTTGGCGTAATTTGAATTTCTTCGGTAATCCCATCAGGAAATTGTTTCTTTATAACTTCGTTTTCAACCTTAATTGAAGCAATGGGATTGCAACATATATACGAGAAGCTGTTATCGTTAGCATGATAATCGCTACTTTCTAATAAAATACTATTTGGAAAACGGTCTCTTATTTTTAAATAAACACTTACCGGCGTCATGGTATCGGCAAGAATTTTTTTATGATATGTTTTAAATTGATAGGTCATAGGTATTTTTATAAAATAAATAAGGCTTGTCGTGATGACAAGCCTTTATATAGTTTTACTACAATGATGCTTTGCTCACGATGTTTTTCGTAAGTTGTTCCACCACCAAGTATTTGCGATTAAATTTTTCATTGAGCATCAAATATAAAAAGGAAATTTAAACTATCAAACTTTACTTTGTCAAAAATAAAAATCCCTTCGAAATATATCAAAGGGATTTAAAATTGTGTGAATTTACCAGTTCACGTAAAACCAAAAAGCTATAGTGCTAGATCAACTACTAAGTCGAAATCGTCATAGATAGCTTTATCTCCTAAGTTGTCAAAGAAGCTTCCAGAACCATATTTAATATCAAATTTTGTTCTGTCAATCTTTACGGTAGCAGTAGCTTTGTTTTCAAACATAGAAACTACTAGAGTTACAGGTTTTGTAATACCTTTAATGGTAAGGTCTCCAGTTACGGTATATGAATTATCGTTCATAGGTTTAACGGAAGTAAAAACCAATTTAGAGGTAGGGTTACTCTCAACACCAAAGAAATCTGCGGATTGCAAGTGACCCTCTAATTTTTCCTTTCCTTGGCCTGCTTCAAGATCATTAACGGTAATTGTAGTCATATCTACAACAAATTCACCACCTGTTAATTTTTTACCATTCATTTCTAAATGACCAGACTTTAAATTTATAGAACCATTATGCGCTCCTGTAACTTTATAACCTTTCCATGTAACAGTACTCTCACTTACTTTAATTTCTTTTTTCTCTCCATCGATAGGAGTAGATGCTGTTGCACTAAATCCAAAAACAGCAACTAATGCTAAACTTAATAATGATTTTTTCATGTTTCTTAATTTTTAAATGTTTGTGTGTTTAATATTTATTTATAATTGTGTAATTAACTCTTCTGTTGAATACCTAACCTTTGGGTAATTCTGTGTGGTATCATCTTCTGATCTATAACCAACGGCTAAAACTACGGCGGCATTTAAATTTTTTTCGTTCAAACCTAAAATTTCATTGTATTGCATTTTGTTAAAACCTTCCATTGGGCAGGTATCAATGTTCATTTCTGCAGCGATGGTGATAAGATTTCCTAAAACAATATATGCTTGATTTGTTGTCCAGCCATTCTTTTGGGAATCAGGTAAATTTAAAAGACTTGATTTCATCATTTGAGAAAAGCCTTCCAAATCTTTTTTTGAAACACCTCTTGTGTTAATGATATTGTCAATATAATCATCAACTAAATTATCATCAAAAGTTGCCTTATTGGCTATTACAATAATATGAGATGCATCTATAATTTGAGGTTGATTAAAAGAAGCCTTATTTAATTTTAGCTTAATATCTTCATCGCTTATTGCAAAAATATGGTATGGTTGTAATCCGTAAGAGGAAGCTGTTAACCTTGCTGCTTCTAAAAGAATTTTAAAATTCGATTCACTTATTTTTTTTGATCTGTCGAATTTTTTGGTGGCATAACGCCAATTTAATTTATCTAAAACTTTGTTCATTTGTTGTTTAACTTAAAATTTATTGAGTAATCTATTTAATTCGTGCAATTCAGATTCATTAAAATTTTTAAGTATCATCTTTTCTGTTTCAAAAAGTATACCATCAATTTTTTCTAAAATCTGTAAACCTTCTTTAGTGATTAAAATTTCTACTTTACGTCTATTTTGTTTACATACATTTCTAACTACAAAACCTTTCAATATAAGCTTATCAACCAAGCGGGTAGTATTACTCATTTTAGACACCATTCTTTCATTAATAGTTGAAAGATTAGCAGGTTTTCCTTTCTGGCCTCTTAAGATGCTAAGAACGTTATATTGTTGAATGGAAATATCATACGGCTTAAGACTTAAGGCTACATCTTCGTCAATCTTATTCTTAACCAATGACATATGAATAACTGTACGCTTGTAAATAGGTAATTCAAAATTGGTTTTAATAATTTCTTCTACATTCATGTGTATACAATATTTGTATATACAAATGTATTTTAATTTATGACAACCTTCTAACAATTGACGTTTAATTTTTTGTTAAAACTTTCAGGTCATCTTCATTTAGGAAAATTCGATTATTTTTACCTAATAATACAGTATACTATGGCAGATTTATCACAACAAGAATGGGAAGAGCAATTAGAAAAAGATTCTAATGCGGTAATACTTGACGTAAGAACAGAAGAAGAAGTTGAAGAAGGGATAATACCTAATTCTATCAATTTAGATATTTATAAAGGTCCAGAGTTCATTGAAGAACTTAAAAAACTAGACAAAACAAAAAACTATTATGTCTATTGTAGGTCTGGAAATAGAAGTGGGCAAGCTTGTACAATTATGAATAGCTTAGGAATTGATAATGCTTTTAACCTTGAAGGAGGTTTTATGAATTGGGAAGGTGAAACCGCATAATACTTTTTCTTTTAAAAAATACACCCGCTTTGTAGCGGGTTTTTTACTTTTATAGCATGAGGGAAGATTTGCTTCATTTTGTATGGATGTATAGAAAATATCCAATCAACGGTCTGGTAACGGAAACCGGAGAAGCTATAGTTGTGGAAAGTACGGGTATTCATAATCATTTAAGCGGGCCAGATTTTTTTAATGCACGTCTTCAATTAAGCGGTCAATTGTGGGCAGGTAATGTAGAAATTCATGTAAAATCTTCAGACTGGTATGCTCATAAGCATCAAGATGATGCAAATTATGATAATGTAATATTACATGTAGTTTGGGATGATGATGTGTCGGTTTATAGAAAAGACGGCAGTCAAATACCTACCTTATCGTTAAAAAAATACATTTCCGAAGATCTTTTAAAAACGTATAAGGCCCTTTTAGATACAAAAAATTATAAGTTCATAAATTGTGAAAAGGAGTTTCATACGGTTGATGAGTTTATAAAAAATAATTGGTTAGATCGTTTGTTTATAGAAAGATTAGAGCAAAAATCTATATTTATAAACCAGTTATTGTCGTATACAAATAATGATTGGGAGCATGTTTTATTTTTAATGCTTTTAAAAAATTTTGGCTCTAAAATAAATGGAGATAATTTTGTAGAATTAGGTAAGACTATAGATTTTTCCATCATTAGGAAGTTGCATAATAAGCCTCTAGCGTTAGAGAGTTTATTTATGGGACAAGCAAGGTTTTTAGAAAACGACCATGATAAAGATTCCTACCAAAATAGCTTACAAAAAGAGTATGTTTTTTTAAGAAACAAGTTTCAGCTTAATCCACTTTTTAAAGCACCTGATTTTTTTAAACTTAGGCCGTATAATTTCCCTACAATACGGCTTGCCCAATTGAGTACAATTTATTCTTCAAACATTAATTTGTTTCATATGTTAATTGAAGAAGATAATCTTAATATTGCTGAGTTATTTAATGTGGGAACAAGTGAATATTGGGAGACTCATTTTAACTTTGGCAAAACATCGAAAAAAAGTATTAAGAGAATTTCAAATTCCTTTTTAGATTTAATTGTAATTAATACTATAATACCGCTAAAGTTCTGTTTTCAAAGATATAAGGGCACTGTTAATCATGAAAAGCTATTTCAAGATTTAAGGCATGTTAAGAAAGAAGATAATGGTATAATAGTAAATTACAGAAAATTGAATGCTTCTATTAAGGATGCAAAAGATTCTCAATCATATCTACAATTATATAATGAATATTGTGTAAAAGACAAATGTTTAGATTGTGTAATTGGTGGGTCATTAATGAATTTAAAAGTTTAATTTTATCCGCAATGAATATATTTTATAAATTATTGCATTACTTTCAAAAAAGAGGATTTGAAGTTTGCGGTAGAATTGCGGAACGTCTGGGAATACGAGCAAGAGTAGTAAGAACTTCATTTATTTATCTCACATTTGTAACAATTGGTTTTGGTTTTGCTATTTATCTTTTTTTAGCTTTTTGGTTAAGGATTAAAGATTTAGTTTATACTAAACGAAATTCAGTATTTGATTTGTAATCTATGATGCATCTTTTTAGGTCTAAAATATACTTAGCTATTACTTTAATGCTTATAGTATTATTGTTTGGAGTTTTTGGGTATCGAATAATTGCAGACTACTCTTGGGTAGATGCTTTTTATATGACAATCATTACTGTAACTACTGTAGGGTTTTCTGAAGTTCGACCAATGGGTCCTGAAGGGCGAATTTTTACCACTATACTTATTATTACAAGCGTTTTTATTTTTGGTTTTGCAATTTCGGTCATAACCGAGTATTTAATAAGTAGAAATTCTTTAGAATCATTAAAAAAGAAGAAAATGAAGAATATCATTGAGAGTTTAAACCAGCATGTAGTGGTTTGTGGATTTGGGAGAAATGGTATGCAAGCAGCAGAAAAATTAAAAGCATACAAAAGACCTTATGTAGTTATTGAAAAGGATAAGGAGATAATTGAACGCTATGAAGATGAAATTTTATTTGTTGAAGGTGATGCCAACGATGATGATGTTTTATTAGAGGCAGGTATAAAAAATGCACAGTATTTAATAGCTACTTTACCGGATGATGCCGCTAATTTATTTGTAGTCCTATCTGCAAGACAACTTAAGAAAGAATTGTTCATAATAAGTAGAGCGTCTTTAGTGAATTCTCAAAAAAAATTATTTTTAGCCGGTGCAAATAAGGTGATAATGCCAGATAAGATAGGTGGTGATCATATGGCCTCATTAGTAGTCATGCCTGACCTAATAACTTTTATGGATAAACTTTCTACTGAAGGTGAGAATACAACCAATCTTGAAGAGGTGGCCATAGAAGATTTTTCAAATCAAATTGAATGTAATTCGTTACGAGATTTAGATTTACGTAGAAAAACAGGGTGCACTATAATAGGTTATATTTCTCCAGATGGTAATTACATAATTAACCCCGAAGCAGACATGATGCTTCAGCCTAAAAGTAAGGTCATTGTTTTAGGAAGACCTGAACAAATAAAGAAGTTGAATGAAATGTTCAATATAGAATAATCATCTTTATAGCATATATATTTGATTGCATCCATTATTTTTATGATATTGCTAGACTAACTAACTAAATAACTAATTCAAAATAAAATTTAAACTTATGAAGTATAAACTTCTAACACTATTGACGATGTTGATACCATTCTTGACTATAGCGCAAGAAAAAGGCTTGGATGAAAAAGTGAATGACGCTTTTATGCCATTCGCTACATGGTGGGAGGCGACCGTTTTAACACCTGTATCGATAGCAGGGTATAATATTCCAATAGTTTTAATATTATTAATTGTTGGGGCAACTTTTTTTACAATCTATTTTAAATTTCCAGGTATTTCCAAATTTCCTTTAGCAATTAATGTGGTTCGTGGCAAATATGAAGAAATTGAAAAGTATGGTTTAGAGAAAGTTCAATTGCACATGACTGATGAGGGTGATATACCCGATACTATCCGTGACGAAAGTGAGGAAGGTGAAGTAAGTCATTTTCAGGCATTAGCAACTGCGGTGTCCGGAACTGTAGGTTTAGGTAATATTGCAGGTGTAGCTGTAGCAATTGCTTTGGGTGGTCCAGGCGCTACTTTTTGGATGATTGTTTGTGGATTAATAGGTATGTCTACAAAATTTGTTGAATGCACATTAGGCGTGAAATATAGAGATGTTGGTCCTGATGGTACTGTGTATGGTGGACCAATGTATTACTTATCAAAAGGACTAAGTGAAAGCAATTTTAAAATTTTAGGTAAAATTCTTGCTGGCATCTTTGCAGTTTTATGCGTTGGCGCATCGTTTGGTGGTGGTAATGCTTTTCAATCTAACCAAGCAGCAGTACAGCTAACCTCAATGTTGAATTTAGAAGGTGGTGCTACAGGTGTAATAATCGGTGTTGTTCTCGCTTTTTTAGTAGGTATAGTAATTATCGGAGGTATTAAAAAAATAGCAAGTGTTACAGAAAAGATTGTTCCATTTATGGCAGGTATTTATGTTTTGGCATCTTTAGTAATTATTTTTGCAAATATTAGCTATATAGGAGATGCCTTTGGAATGATATTCTCTGGGGCATTTTCTCCAGATGCTGCATTAGGTGGTATTATAGGTGTTATTATAGTTGGATTCCAAAGAGCCGCTTTTTCAAATGAAGCAGGTGCAGGTTCTGCTGCAATTGCTCATTCTGCGGTTAAAACTAGATACCCTGCAAGTGAAGGTATTGTTGCTTTATTAGAGCCTTTTATAGATACTGTCGTAATTTGTACAATGACTGCCTTGGTAATAATATTCTTTAATATGGATGCTGGCGCATTTGATTATGGAAATGGTGTAGGAAGTACAGTTTTATTGAATGACACAGGTGCTTATGTTGGTGGTGTAGATTTGACTTCTATGGCGTATGACTCTGTAATCCCAGGATTTAGATATGTGTTAACGATTGCAATAATTTTATTTGCATTTTCAACTATGATTTCGTGGTCATATTACGGATTACAGTCGTGGAAATATTTATTTGGTAGAGGTAAAACAGCAGATATCTTGTATAAAGTATTATTCTTGGTATTTGTAGTAATCGGTGCAGCTGCAACATTGGATGCTGTAATTAAATTCTCAGATGCCATGATTTTAGCGTTAGTATTTCCAAATATGATTGGTTTGCTTATCTTGTTTCCTAAGGTAAAGAAAAGTTTGGTGAGGTACTTATCAGCAATAAAAGAGGTTTATCATTAAATTAAGATATTGAAAAATTTTACATCCCACTTTAAGTTCAACAAACAAGAACGAAGTGGGATTTTCTTTTTATTATTTTTTCTGATAATAGTTCAATTAGGGTATTATTTTTATCAAACTAATTTAAGTAATCAACCATTTTCATTAATTTTTGATAGTGACACACAGGCTAAAATAGATTCTTTAAAAAGTGAGTCAATTATAAGGGATACCGTTCGTATATTTCCATTTAATCCAAATTTCATAACCGATTTTAAGGGATATACTTTAGGAATGTCGGTAGCAGAAATAGATAGGTTGCATAATTTTAGAAATAACGACGAGTTTGTGATTACTGCTGAAGAATTTCAGAAGGTTACAAAAGTTTCAGACTCACTACTTAGTGTTATTTCCCCTTATTTTAAATTTCCGGAGTGGACACAAAACAAGAAGAATAGTTTTGCTTATAAAACAAGTTCATTCCATAATAAGGATACAATAGAGAAAGTTAATTGGAAAGATTTAAATACTACAACTGCAGAAGGGTTACAACAGATAAGTGGAATAGGAATAAAATTGTCAGCAAGAATTATAAAATTTAGAGATAGGTTAGGCGGCTTTTTAGTAGATGAACAATTGTTCGATGTTTATGGATTGGAAGAAGATGTGGTTCATAGAACATTGAAACAATTTAAGGTTATAACTAAGCCAAATATTATAAAAATAAATGTTAATACAGCTACTGCTGCAGAGCTATCTAAATTGATATATCTTCAAAAACATATAGCTGAGCGTATAGTAAATTATCGTAATCTCAACGGAAGTATCAAATCATTGAACGAATTAAAAAAAATAGAGGAATTTCCTTTTGAGCGAATTGATAGAATTGGTTTATATTTGTCACTCTAAAAAAAACGCTATGCAAAGTATGTACTTCACAGAAGAACATCAATTATTTAGGGCGAGCCTAAAAGATTTTTTACAAAAAGAAGTTGTTCCTCATATAAATAAATGGGAGGAAACGGGTACAATTGAAAGATTTATCTGGAAGAAGTTCGGAGATATGGGCTATTTTGGTCTTGCAACACCCGAGAAAGATGGTGGTTTGGGTCTAGACTTGTTCTATACAGTGGTTTTGTTAGAAGAGTTACAAAAAATAAATTCTGGAGGCTTTGCAGCTGCAATATGGGCACATGCTTATTTAGCAATGACGCACTTAAATAAAGAAGCGAACTCTTTTGTAAAAGAGAAATATTTGCGACCAAGTGTAGATGGGGATAAAATTGGTTGCCTTTGTGTGACAGAACCATTTGGAGGTAGTGATGTAGCAGCCATGCGAACAACTGCTGTAAAAGAAGGTGATTTTTATAGATTAAATGGTTCAAAAACATTTATAACTAATGGTGTATATGCGGATTACATGATAGTAGCTGCAAAAACAGCACCTGAATTGGGTAATAAAGGAATTAGCATATTTGTAGTTGATAGGCAAAGTAAAGGAGTAACTGCAAATAAGTTAAATAAATTAGGTTGGAGAGCATCCGATACGGCGGAGTTGGCTTTTGATAATGTGAAAATTCCTGCTGAGAACCTTATGGGTGATGAGAATATGGGCTTTTCTTATATAATGGAACATTTTTCTTTAGAAAGATTAATAATGGGTATTAATGCTCACGCAAGAGCAGAGCATGTATTAGAATACGCTTTACAATATATGTCAGAAAGAGAAGCTTTTGGTAAATCAATTAATAAGTTTCAAGCTTTGCGTCATAGAATTGCAGATTTGTATGGCGATATTGATATGTGTAAAGAATATAATTATTCTGTAGCAAATAAGTTAGACAAAGGCCAATATGTTGTAAAAGAAGCTACAATTTCAAAATTAAAATCAACTAAGGTTGCAGATAAGGTTGCTTACGAATGTTTACAATTCTTAGGCGGTTATGGTTATATTGAGGATTATCCAATGGCTCGTAATTTTAGAGACAGTAGATTAGGCCCAATAGGAGGAGGGACCTCTGAGATTTTGAGAGAGATTATTGCTAAAATAGTAATCGATAAAAAAGATTATAAACCAGCTAAGGTCTAAGAAAAGATAGCTATAGTATTTAAAAATCAGAAAATAGGTTGCCTAAATGAATATAGTTATTATATTTGCAGCCTTAATCATAAAGAGAGGAGGTTA